>Ga0315331_10000040_pt1 | contig 59528 bp, 39 predicted proteins | sample M160m34915metaG_FD_203456 | JGI IMG/M metagenome (GOLD analysis project Ga0315331, IMG submission 203456) | Ammonia-oxidizing marine archaeal communities from Monterey Bay, California, United States - M1 60m 34915 | ecosystem: Environmental > Aquatic > Marine > Intertidal zone | place: USA...
CGATCGACGAGGCGGCCGGAGCCGCCTTCTGCAGATATTGTTGCAGTTCCTGTCGCCCCGAACTGGTCGTGACCAGGCGGGCATCGTCCCACGGAATATCCAGTACGCCACGGGGCTCTGGTGCAAGAGTCATGCTGCGCACAATTTGTGGTTCCCATTGCCGCAGACTGTGTTCAATATTATAGGCCTGTGGAAATCTGCCGGAATAATGTACCCCTGTGCTGATCGCACGCGGCCCCTGCGGTGTTCCGTACTGCATGTTCGTGGCGACCAGCATCTGAGCCGGCACGACAAATGCCTGCCCCACCTGTTCAGACAACGTTGTCTGTGAAGCATAAAAATGCATCTGCAGATCGGTGCGGCGGGCGGGACGCCCGTCACGGGTGACGTCAATCACCGAGATGGCTCCACCGGTGTCCGTGCTGGCCATATACTGATGAGCAATGCTGACGGTGAGCGCGGTAAACGCTGCCGTGACAAGCGGAAACACCAGCCACGTGTACTTCCTGGCCTTAAAATACCCGAGTACAAGATAGTCAACCGGGCCGATGGTGACGACGTAGGCGATCAGCAGCAACGCGATGATAGACGTTGGTACCATTTCAACACCGTCGGGCAGCAACGCTGTTTCAGCAGCCGACACCAGTGGACTGCCTTTCGGCTGCAGCTCATAGCTCATATCGAAATGTATCGCCATCTGGGACAGCGTGCTGAAATGCTGCTGCTGCCCGCGCAGGTGTTGAGGCCCACGGTTGTGGACCACGGAAAACCCATTCGAATTCTTTGTGACCTCGATTCCTCGCTGCTGCAACAGCGACACAACATCCTGCGTCTGCCATTTCTGACCTGACATCACGGGTGAGTCACTCCTGAGTTTCCACAGATGGCCGACGACCCGTCCGAGTTCTGCTCCGGTTAATCGCTCGGACAGGTCTGTGACGTTCGGCAGCAATGTGATTCGTCCAAACCCGCGATACCGATTGATAACCGGGTTATTCTCATCGCAGATCACCAGCAGCGTGTTGTCATCAGCCAGAGAAAAGTGCAGACCTGCTGACTCATCGGTACGAAACATGTTTTGTAAGAACTGAACGTGCTGGCCGGTCAGTCGATTGCCGTCTGCCAACAGGCAAAGGCTGCCGCCGGCCTCCACCCATGTCGTGAGGGCCTGCAGTTGCAGTTCCTCCAGTCGACTAAATGCTCCGTCTGCCAGCATCACAATGTCGAAACAGCACAGGTGCAGCGGGTCCTCGGGCAGATTGAACGCATCCCAGCTGACTGAGTAATTCCGGATGCTCTGAGATTCGAATGAACCAGACCCCGTCCGCATTCTCGAATTCTGCGTAGCCCGCCGATTCAGAACCGGCGAGTAATTGTCCAGCGACAGGGCGTTGTCCAGAAAAGTCCGGTTGGATGAAGGCCTCTGATAATCGCTCTGGCCGGACACCGAACAAATCAGCGTCGCGCGTTCGAATGAACCGATGGACAGCAGTTCGTGAGGCTCCGGTGGATCGACCAGTTTCGGATCAGCTGTCAATGGAATCCGCTGATCGTCAGTCTCATACCAGCCTACAATCAGGTACTGCTTCTGATACGAATGTTCAATCGGCGGCAGTACAGTGTTGAAAATATAGTCCGTATCCTGCAATACGATCCCTTCATAGCGAATCGTCGCCATAAGATCGTCCTGGGAATAGAAGCTGTTATAGATCTCAAGAACCAGATCGCCCTGCAGCATCCGCGGCGAATTGTACTCCAGCTTGATACGGACCGGAATCGCGCTGCCGGACCGGCCGCGAATCGACAGAGGTTCCAGTCTCATGCGAACAGGAAGTCCTGGCTGGCCAGACGCGACCGTGTCGTTCCACAGCAACAGGCACAACAACGTCGCACGCAGCAGTATCTTGAGTAACAGCGGTCGACAATTTGTCGGTCCCGAAATTCGATCCGGAACCGCAGTTCCACGCCACCCCGCTTCGCCGACCTGCGCCGAACACAGGCTGACCCTGTCCTGGTGTCGATGGTCCTGTCCGGTACGTCTCGTCACGCCACAGCTCCCGTCTTCATACGCTGGAAGTACCACCATTCGGCCAGCAGAAAAACAAAAGCCATAAGTGCCAGCGGCCACCACAGGTGTCGGTCAGAATCTATAATTTGTGACTCGCTGGTGGCGACGTTCAGTTCCGTGAACTGCAGTTCGTCGACGGCGCGCAACGATGTTTCCAGAGGACTGAGCAGTCCCGTCCCCACCGATGCCACCGATATGCCCGCATCAGTGATGTTGTACTTCCCAACAACGTCTGCCTGGATCCCCGTCAGCAGTCCGCTGGCAGTTGAGCGCACCGTGTCCGATTCACCGGTCGGCCCCTGCACCACATACTCTCGATCCGCTGCCACATTCAGTGCTGGCAGAACTCCGGTTGGAGCAGCAACAACTTCAGACAAAGACGCCTGCTGCATGGCAGTTTCAATTACGTTCGTCACCAGAATCGGAAATGCCACTCGATAAGGCAACGTCGAGCGGTCTGTATGAAACAGAAAATAGTATTCGGTTTCCAGCCCCCGCCGACGCTGCAGCATTAACGGACCTTCCGCTCCATGAACCAGAACTTCAAATCCACGTTCCTCCAGATCATGGGCGTCGGCACCGGCGGCAAACCGAGCTTTCTGTCCGATCTGCACGTCGCGTAACTGCACGTGACGCAGCAAAGGTGTTGTCTTGACCCAGTCCACAATTCGCACAGGAGTTTCATCAACATCTACGTCGCTGACCGCTATCAGATCTTTCAGTTCTTCAGGCACAACACCACTGTAAATCACAATCGGAGCGGCCGCGCCGCCCAGATCGTATGAATCTGTGATGATCAGGTCGTATGAAGGCGTTGACGGCAATTCTCCGCTGTCAACGTCCAGATCTGATTGTACGTTCAACGCGTGCTGCCACGAAAACAGGTCTGCAGACGTGCGGATCCTGAGCGGTCGCGTCTCGGGCAGATTCAGCCAGACCGTATTATCAACGTCCAGCGAATCGAAACCGTCTACTTTCAGCGTTGCCTGCAGCAGTGATGATCCGTTGCTGCCGACAGAAAACACAACTCGTTCGGAATCCTGATTGGATGCAACCACGGGTTCCCGCCCAACGACCTTCCCGTCCTGAGTCAGTTTCAGTTCCCCGTAGGCGGGCTCTGATGTCGAGCCGGCCACGCGGACAAAGACGTCCCAACTGTCGGTGCCACTGCGACGAGCGTTCATCTCTGTGATACCAAGATTGTCACCACCTTCGTCAACTCGACGGATTTCCAGCGCGAACGGTAATTCAACATCGACATGTTCCTTCAAATTTCCGTCTGTGAATACAATTGCTCGCTGAACGGGCAACGTGCGCGCCACCGCGCCAACCATTCGCAGCACTTCATCCAGCCTGCTGACTCGATGCGTTCCCTCCAGCCGGTCCAGAGCGCGGTTCAGTATGCGGCGGTCGTCGGTAAATTCAGTCAGCCTTCGACCGGTATTGGAGAATGCGTACAGTCCGATTTTGCCATTTCCTGAAATCTCCCGGATCTGTTCTTTTGCCTGATCCAGGCGTGTCTGGTCTTCCCCTTCCACCGTCGCCAGCATACTGGCGGAACAATCGATCAGAATCGGCAGATAATCTTCTTTCTCCGGGCCGGCGGTGATGAACGGCTGCATCAGCGCCAGAATAACCAGACACAACAGAATCAACTGCAGCAGCAACAGCAGGTTGCGACGGAACTTCTGAAACGGCGAATTCACTCGCTGATCGTTCACCACCGACTGCCAGAGCGCTAACGACGGTATCTCCAGTTTTGGCCGTTTCAACTTCAGGAAATACAAGACGACCAACGGAATGAGCGACAGGAAAAACCATCCGCCAAACGGGAAGCTGAAGCTGGGCCAGTTCATCGCAGCACCCATCCCTGTCGACAAAGCACGTCGAACAACACAGACTCCAGCGTCATGGATGAGTCAACCGACGTAAACCGACCGTTGCGACTGCGACACTGCTGATGCAGCATTTCTTCCTGCCAGACCCGATGCTCGTGGTACAGACTCAGCAATTCTCCGGCGTTGGTAACATCCAGTGTTTCCCCGGTTTCGCTGTCAACAAACCGCAGATCACCTTCCAGATTAGGACTGATCTCCGATTCTCCCAGAATCTGCAGCCCCCAGACTTCAAGACCGGTGCTGAACAGCAGATTCATGGACCGAGAAAGATTGGAGAACGTCAGAAAGTCCGACAACAGGATAGCCACGCCGCGTCCCCGATGAAATCGCAGCATGGTTTCGATTGCCTTCTCCACTGGCACGTCGCCGCCACCCTCAAGGTTTTCCAGAAACTCCAGCAGTGCACGAATTCTGGTCCGTCCGGTCCCGGGGGGCAGCATCCAGGATTTCCCGTCCTGCTGATGAAGACCGTAAACGCTGACACGTTCAACGTTCAGCAGCCCCATAATCCCGAACGCCGCCGCCAACTGCCGAGCCTTCAGCAGCTTGTCGTCAAACAGCATGGACGACGACGCGTCCACCATAATGACGACATGCAGTTCTTCTTCGTGCAGAAACTGTTTGATATAGGGACGTCGAAGTCTCGCAAAAATGTTCCAGTCGACGTATCGCATATCGTCGCCGGTGGCGTAGTCGCGATAGTCCGCGAAATCCGTACTGCTGCCACCTTTGCCAGCCAGATTTTCACCACGACTGCGGTTCGTCAGGCGACGCAGCGGATTCAGCCGCATGCGTTCAATACGGTTCAGTGTGCTGTTGGAGAACAGCGATGTGAGTTGTGAAGATGTTTCAGCGGTCACGCTTATTTCAGCCCTCCGTCGGCAGGCTGCTGACACATTCGGCGATGATCTCCTGCACAGAGATATTTTCGGCCTGACCGTCGTAGTTCAAAAGAGCCCGATGTTGCAGTACATCATTGGCAAAATGGCGAATATCTTCGCACGCAACATGAGGCCGTCCCTGCCCCAGTGCTCGCACTCGGGCCGCGCGAATCAGCGACTGAGCGGCCCGTGGACTTGCCCCCCAGCGGAGAAACTGTTTCGCTTTTTCCGGCGCATATTCGGTATCAGGGTGAGTCGACAGGACCAGCCGACATGCGTAGTCCCGCATCGGATCACTGACCACAACGCGATCCAGCACGGCCCGCAAATGCAGAATTCGCGGACCGTCTATCACGGTATCGACATCTACCTGCTGGCGCAGAATCGTGCGACTGACAACTTCGTTCAATTCATCGCGATTCAGAAATGGCACAACCACCTTAAACATAAATCTGTCCAGCTGGGCTTCGGGCAGCGGAAACGTGCCTTCCTGTTCAATCGGATTCTGCGTTGCCAGCACGAAAAATGGTTGTTTCAGATGACGTGTTTTTCCGCCCGTTGTCACGGTACCTTCCTGCATTGTTTCCAGCAGTGCAGACTGCGTCTTAGGCGTAGCTCGATTGATCTCGTCGGCCAGCAGCAACTGAGTAAAAACAGGACCTTCACGAAACTCAAAGTTATAATTTCCGCCTTCGTCAGCCGTCATAATGTTCGTCCCGATGACGTCCGCGGGCATCAGGTCAGGCGTAAACTGAATCCGACTGAAATCAAGTTTAAGGACTCGCGAAAGAGCTTTTACAAGTTCTGTCTTGCCGAGACCGGGAACTCCTTCCAGCAGCACATTGCCACCGCACAGAATGGCGGTCAGCGTGGCTTCAACGACATCATTCTGCCCGACGATAACCTGACCGACAGCGTCGCGAATCGTCTGAAACTCTGCTTGAAATTGATCAGCTTCTGCCTGAAGCTCGGCCGGACTGACGGTTTGTGACATGATTGGGGCTCTACCTGCGTGTTCAATTCGTTGTGATGTGGGACCATACGGTGTTGGTCAAAACTACAATTTCATCCGAAGCAACTATCTGTTCGTTTCACGTCGTTTCCATCAGGCCGCGTCCTTTGATGTACTGCTCGGGTCGCTGCCTACGCGGTTAAACGCCCCGCCGGATGTGTCCGGTTGACCTTTCCTATTCTTCTTTCGTTTCATCGTCTCGTTTCCGTTTCATGGCCAGCAGTCGAGACGTCGTACCGCCACCATCGACCGACGATTCTGATTCCGTCGCTGACGGTGTTGCCTGCGGCTGAGTCGCGGCTTTGGTATCCTGCTTCGAACGCGGCGGAACTGTTCTCGCCTGCATGGGGCGTTCGACAGGTTGTTTTCGTGATTTGATTTCCGATTTCTGCCCCGTCATCGTTGAGCGAACCGACTCTGCTTTCTGCAGCAGAGCCCCCATAGTCGCGGTCGATTCGTTCCTGCGCCGGGAGAACAATCGTTTGAGCCATGTGAAATCCAGTTGAACTCGCCGGACCGCGACATCCAGGGGAATCATGCAGGCCAGCGCCATCAGGAACCAGTCAAACACGGACCGGGTGCTGCGTTTACTTTCGCGACGACCGTAAATCTGACCGGCCAGTTCCTGTGGTTCGAGTTCCGGATCCAGTTCCTGGCCTCCGGTCTGCTCAGCAATTTCACGAAGGACAATCGGATTGGCCTGAAACCGCAGGTATTCCGGCGAGTATGACACAATAAAGCCACCGTAGGCAATTTCCTGACGATCCGTACCGTCAGCGGAAATCTGAACCTGATATCTGGCTTTGCCCTGCAGTGGAATCGTCGTCTGATAGCGTCGCGGCGCAATTTGGCGGACGGCACCAGAGTACCTGAAATCATCGCCTGCACTGACCGTCACGTTCACGTCCAGCAGTGACTCTTCCGGATGAAAGTCCTCCACAACAACAACGCCTTCGTTGCCGTTGACATAGGTGTAGACGCGAAGAAACTGTTCACGACGAACCCGGCTGACGCGGGTCATCATCTGAGTCACCAGTTGCTGAAACTGAGACCAGCGAATCCAGTCTTTGCCCCAGTCTTCCGTCAGGTCTGACGTAAATGCGGCAGTCGCTCCCAGACCGTAGCGCCAGACCGCCAGAACGGGGTCCACATCACTGTCCTCAGCGACCATATCCGCTTCATTCGGCGGAGCCGACAACAGAATCGTTGCTCGCGGGTCCTCCTTGGGTGACGTCAGGACATAACCGTGCAACGGCGGCATAGATCGAATATCCCGAAGGATCGGATCGTCATTCATCAGCATCGGCGTGAACGTCCGCTTCTGAATCTGACTGCGGCGCAAAGTCTTTGCTTCCTTGATAAAAATGGAAGGCAGTTGGTTTGGATCCGATGGAAAATAAAATCGCCCTCCGGTGGCGCTGGAAATGGCATTCAGCACCTGAGCGTCGCGCGGATCGTGTGGGAAAACAGCAACGGTGGAAACTGTCGTCTGAGAATCCCGAAACTCTTTCAGAATCTCCGGTGGCGGCATCGGTGGGTCGCCGTCAGAGATGATGATCATATGACGACTGGCAGCATCACTCTTAACGAGACCTTCCAGTCCCAGCTTCATCGAGCTGGTGAATTCCGGCATGTCACCAATCTGCGCACCGTTAACCTGTGTCACCAGCTTGTCGTATTCGCTGGCGGGTGTCAGTTCAAAAATCCATTCGTCGCCGTTCGCGTTGTAGCCGATGGCACCAACCTCGTCTTCAGCACTCAATACGCGAATCGCCTCTTTGGTGATCCGTTTCGCCCAGGTGTTGCCCTGAGGAAACTCGCACGTGTGCAAAATGATGGCAAGGGCCCCTTTGGGGAGAATTTTTTTCTTGCTGATCTCCATCGAAATCGGAAGACAGTCTTCGATGGGCGAATTCTGGTAGCCGCCTGGCCCAAAGCTGTTTGGCCCGCCCAGCATGGCAAATCCGATTCCAAGATTACGCACCGCATCGTGCACGGCCTGCACCTGGATCGCCAGCAGGGTATCCGCCGGCACATTGGCAAACACGATGGCATCGTATGGCATTAGCTGCAGCGGATCACTCGGAAACTCTCGCGCGTTCACCGTCTGAACTTCACGTTCACCCTGCCTGAGCGCCTGTTCGACGTACCTCCACTCTTTGGGATTACCATTGGGGTCCGTTACAATCAGGACACGGCCAGGACCGTCAATGTAGATGTAGTTTCGAACTTCATTGTTCTCGACACGATTATCCTTGGACGCGGGCACCTCGATGCGTGCCGTGTATTCATAGTAGCCCGGGGCTTCAACCTTAATCGGAACAGCAAAACGATTCTTACCAGCACGGAATTCGACGGGCAGGCGCTGCAACTCTTCGTCGTTCTGAGTCAGAACCAGCGTACCGGCTCCATCCTTCAGTGATGTCAGAACAGTTGCCGCCTCATAGGTTTCTCCAAGCCGCACGAACCGCGGCAGATCCAGTCGCTCCAGCAGCACTTCCTGGTCGTACTGATAGTCGATGGGTAAGACATCAACCTGAACCCCTCGCGCCTGCATTTCAGTAACCGCGTGCTTTAATTCTCCAACGGTTGCCGTACCGTCGCTGATGAGCACCACGCGGCCCTGATTTTCCTCCGGCAGCATGGCCAGACTCAGTGACAGCGACTGCTGCAGATTTGTTGCGTCCTTGCCAACCTGTGAATTGAGATATTTCTCAAACGGGAACGTCTCACGTGGCGGGTACTCAACAGCCGGCGTGCGTCCAAACACGACCAGACCAGCCTGATCCGTTATCGTTTTCTCCGCAACAGTCGTGGCCACGATCGAAAGCGCTGTATCTTTCGCTTCGTTCACCGAATCGGAAACGTCAACATTGTAAATGACTGAAACCACATCGCTGGTTTTCACAGCGCGAGGCAGCGCCAGGACCGTCACCAGCAGACCCGCGATGACCAGACGAATCAACAAAGCCGCGTTGCCGCGACTGGCCGTAAGCCCGGAGTAACCGGCTGCCTGCATCCACCAGACCCAAGGAGTCACCCCCAGCAGACAGAACGCCCACGGATAAAGAAAATCGATGCGATTCGTGAACAGCAGAAACAGCATAGTCGATGCGAAGACTGCCAGAAACCCGACCAGCGGAATGGCGGCCGGCCACCGGACCGGCCTGCGTGGCGGCGGAAAAATTCTCAGCAAAATTGCCCTCAGCCATTGCATGCGATTACTTCCCGACTGCCAGTTCCACAATCCGGTGGTTGCCGGTATCCGCCACCAGGACGCGACCATCCGACAACACAGTCAGGCTCCACGGATTGAAAAATCCGTCCGTACCGCGACTGGGATGTCCGTATCGACCATGAACTGTTCCGTCTTCCGCCAGAACAGTCAGCCGAGCCGCCTTGTTTTCGATCACGTACAATCGACCGTCTGCCGTGCCTCGAACATCGTAAGGAAACTCAAACGGCGCAAAATTGTCTGACAATTCGACGATCCGCAGAAACGCGCCGGAATCGCTGAACACCTGAATTCGATTATTGAATGCATCCACAGCGTAGATACTGCCCTTGCTCCACACAATTCCGCTGGGTCGCTGAAACTGACCAGGCCCTGTTCCGTGCTCTCCGAACTGAGTGACATATGTTCCATCAGGTGTAAATTTTTGAATCCGCTGACGGTCGCCGTACTCACCCACGTAGATGAAGCCAATCGGATCCTGAGCGATCGACACGGGATACACAAACTGGCCCGCGTCCACCCCTTTTTCACCCAGCATCGACTCGACAGCTCCGTCCGGGTGAAAGAAGACCACACGGTGGTAATGAGTGTCTGCTACGGCAATGCGGCCGTCGATCAACTTAACGACGCCTTCCGGTCGACCGTTCTCGTAATCGGGCATGTGCCATGTATTCAGTACCTCTCCCGCTGATGAATAGATGAGTACGCGGCCGGCATCATCCAGCGCGTACACGGTGTCAGTTTCATCTGCGTACAGAGCTCGCGGCGCTGGAATGCGGCGGCCATCGGCGGGAAGCTTCCACGCATTGAATTCAGAAACCGGGAACGTGTCGGTGGCCAGTTCCGCACAGCCGCACGTCAGCAATACAGGACCAGAGGTGATCAGCATCATAAGCCGAAAACCGACGATTGGAAAATAAGACGGTGAAAAAGTCACGACAGGTTTCCCAGATTCACACGTTGCCCGGCATGATGTACGTTGCCGGACGGCCGGTGGACGATCTTCTTTTCCTTCAAGGACGACAGATGTTTCAAATCAGTTTCAGCGTAACTGCCAAGGAAGCGAAAAGACAGGATCTCGATATCTCCATTTTCATCTGGGCTCACCTCCACTGATTCCGGTCGCAGACAAAGGTAATTGTCCTGAGCCGAATATTCAGGAAGCCACGTTGATAACTCGTCCGCAGCAAACCAATTGGCGGGGCCCAGAAATGCCGCAGTCTGTGGATCCGGTGGAACATCATACAGATCAGTGACCAGCCCCGTGTACATGACTCTCCCTTCATTCAGACAAATCACTGAACCCGCTTCGCTAATGACAACTTCCGGCTCATGGGTTGAAAACACCAGAGATGCCCCGGTTCGTTTCAGATGCTTTCGAATCACTGCCCAGTACTGAGGTCGTCTGACCGAATCCACATGGGCCAGCGGCTCATCCATCAACAGCACCGCTGGATTTGCCGCCAGTGCCCGTGCAACGGAAAGTCGCGACTGCTCACCCTTTGACAAACCGCCCGGAACGGCTTCCTGACGATGAGTCAGATCAAACTGCCCCAGCAATTTGTCTGTTATTTCACGACTTTCGTGGCTCGAATCAGCAGGATCACGCACGTGCACAGCAGAAACCACTTCCAGGTGACGGCGTGCGGTCAACTGAGGCCACAAACCGCCATCCTGGGGAACCCAATACAATGGCAACGAAAAGGCTGTTTGTGGCCCCGTATTGTTGCCTTCGATGGAAGTCAAAATCACACCTGATGACGGCTTTTCCATCCCGGCCAGCAGATTCAGCAACGAAGTCTTGCCCGCTCCCGAATAACCGATGACCGCAGTGACGCCGCCAGTGATCGTCAGCGACAGGCCGTCGACTCGGTTGCTGGTATCGCCGGCCAGCACCACCTGATTCAATTCCCACATCACGTCAGCCATTGTCGATTGTTCCACTGCTGTCTATCTGTGCGTCGCTGGACAAATGCGACAACCCAACCGTTTCTCCTCGCGTGCCGATCCGGAATCGACCGTCATCATATTTCAAGAATCGCGATCCGGCAGTTGCTTCCAGATGATAGCGACGGTTGCCGTCAACCCCGCCGGAACGGCCAATGCCAGCAGCGTAATCGCCACCAGCGTTTCGGTACCCCGATAGTGCATTTCATTATACAGCCGAACCACGATGGGCTCGAAGCGAACGGGCCGCAGCATTGAGGCCACCGACACATCCCAAAAACTCCAATGTGCCAGCGCGGCCGTCGCTACCAGCCAGCGGAGGCGAACGTACTGCCAGATGAGGTTTCTGCCGTGAACAGCAGCGGCCCCTCCGGCCGCTCGCAGCAGACGTGCCGAATGAATCGATGCGGGAGGACTCAGAACCTCCAGCAACACGATCAGCAGCAAAGCCCGAGGCAACATTAACAGCGTGGCCGCAACGACCATTGGCAACCAGGAATCGTAGACCACATTCAATCCGGGTGCCTGAAACACGGCCAGCAGCGTCAAACTGACAACCAGCGATCCACACAATCCGGGAACGACAGCCAGCACCGTCAGCCATCGCCGGCCAAAGCCCCGCACACCAATCGCCAGCTGCAATGCTGTGACAGAAGCGATTGTCGCAACCAGCGCCGAATACACGATCTGCTGAGACCGCAACGCCAGATCACTGCGGCCCGTCAGAAACAGCTGAGTTTGTTGCGTCAGATCGCCCTGCCCTGCCAGAGCGCGGAGTCCGCTAAGAGCATCACCGCCATTTGTCCACACGGGCCAAATGACAGACGTACCGACCGCCGTAAGCAGCATAAACAGGGCGCACGACCGCGCGACCGGATTGTTTTTCGATGCAAAGATCAGACTGGTGCCTGTTGAAGACTTCAGTCCACCGCGTGACAGCAGCAGAATGATCGGCAGAAGCAGGACGACCTGAAACACCATTGACTCAGACGCAAACTGCAACGATCGCGCAAGTGGCTCACCGGACGCATGAGCATCAAACAGCCACACAGACCACGTGACTGGATGTCGATCGATCTGCAGCAGTGCGGCGGTTTCAAATTCCTGAAAACAGAATAACGCTCCCCCGACCCACGCAATCAGTGTTGTTCTCAATGGCCCCTGTACATGCAGTCGGAGCCACGACAGCCACCAGCGTGCACTGCCATCCTTCACCAGCTTCCATGAAAACAATGCTTCAGCACTGACTGATGACGACGGAAGAATCATCCGCACGGCAACCTGTAAGGCCTGAATCCGAAACAACAGCAGAGCGACATACAGCAGTTCCGTTACAAGTTCACTGTGAATCAGACGGGCTGATGTCATGCGATATGTGAAACCGATCAGCAGGTCCGGCACAAATAACGGCATCAGCGCGGCAATGACCGCAAGACGGTGGAATGTGCGAAAGTGCTCAGTGCCTGAGATTAAACGCCACACGGTCAACGACACCGGCAGCGCCACTGTTGTCACCAGGATCGAACGCCCGATTGACCAGGCCAGGGCAGTTTCCAGCGTCATCGCCCTGTGTACTCCATTGTGAGCCAGTCCAGTACCTGCTGATTGACGCTGGCGGCACCCTCCAGCATCACACCGTCGGCGGCCCACATCTGCAGTCGGCGTAATTCCGATGGCAGCTGCAGCTCGTCAACTGGCCCAAGCGGTATCTGACGTGCGGATGAATTCGCCATCATCAGTTCAGATTCCGCCGACAACAAATAGTCGATGAACTTCTTCGCGGCGGCCGGATGGGAACAATTCCTGATCAACGCCACGGAATTCGGCAGACAGACTGTCCGGCCGCTTTCCACTCGCACAGGAACAATATCCACAGGCCGGCCATCGTCCATAGCGGCAAATGCGTCATCGGTATCAGTGAAACCGATATCGCAGATACCTTCGACAACCAGATCCCGGGTCATTGAGTTGCCGCGAACTTCACGAATGCCACGTTTGTGAATGGAATTATGCCATCGCTTCAGCCGTTCCATCCCCCACTGATCCATCAGCACGGAATAGTGCGACAACGTCGTGCCGAACAGCGGCTGAGCAATTGCGACTCGCCGCAGGGAATCGCGATTCAGCGCTGCAGCAACATCGTTTTCAGTAGCTGACAGATTGTCCGTGTTTACGATGTACACGCGCAATCGCGCTGCGAATCCAGTCCAGTAGCCATCTGCATTGCGAAAGTTATCGGGAATTCGATCAGCATTGACGCTGACATAAGGCTGAAGCACATCATTGGCCATCAGTCGGATTGTGCCCAGCGTCTGGTTGTTCCAGAACACATCACAACGTGGATTCGCTTTTTCCGCAATCAGCAGATTTGTCAGCCCCAGTGACTTATTGGCTTCTTCGTCAAATCGCACATCGACCAGAATACCAGTTTTCCGTTCAAAGCGTCGGATAACGGATGCCGCGTGCGTTGCATCGTGAGCGCAATAGACAACAAGCTGCTGTGTGCCGCTGTTCCCGTCATTCGACGATGGAGGAACGACCGTCAACGCAACCGCAAGCAGAACAAGCACACATAGAACAACAACTGAAGACCCGGGCTTTGGCATGGCAGCGGCCGTTCCTGGCCTCAGCGGGCCGCGCTGTGAAGAACTCTCAACAGCTGTACCTCGATCCAAACGAACTACCGACGTCACCTGGCCTTCAGCTTGGGATCCACATCTTCGATCTTGTCGAAATAGCCCTTGATGCCGTCAACATAACCGGGCGGGATTTCTTCGGAATCTATGGCCGACTGAACGCTCGATTTCAGAGACTTGACACTCTTCTGATACTGGCGAATCTTCTCCGGATCGAAATCCAGTTCTTCGGCATACTCTTTTGTCTTGATGGAAAGCAATATTTTCCCGGCCTGAATCTGAAGCTTTTCTTTTTCCTTTTTGTAACCTTCAGGATCGCTGTCATCTTCGGCAGACTCGCCCCCGCGCCCAACACCACGACCGCCATCGTTGACATCCTTATCCCCCTCACCCGCACCTTCGCCCATCATTGCCGCATACATTTCGGCGTAATCATCAAGTGATTCACAGCCCTCGCACTTGGCACCGTCAAGCTGACCCTTGTCGTTCAACTTCTGAGCCTGTTGCAGCGTCTTCATGGCATCTTCCAGCTTCTTCAGGTCTTTCGCTGCCTGAGCCACCTGCTCCATTTCCTTTTCAGATAGTTCAAGCGACTGTTTGAGTGCTTCCATGGCATCCTTGCTGAGCTCCAGTCGCTCAGAATCCTCACCCGGATTCTTCGCCGCCTGCAGCGACTTCATCGCCTTGCTGAGCGCCGATGCAAGCTCCTTGGATCCCGCCTTGTCCTCGGCAAATTTCTGTAAATCCTGAAGCTCCCGCTGAAGCTCGCTGGCCAGTTTTTTCCGTGCTTCAGGATCTTTCGCTTCCATCATCGCCTGCATTGTCTGTTGAGCTTTCTTCAACTCCTGTTGCAGACTTTCCGTCTTGCCTTCCTGCAGGTCCTTCAGCCACTCATTCATTTTCTGGCTGCGTGATCCACCAAGCTGCTGTTTGGAAATCGGCTGATTCATCATGCGACGCAACTGATCATTGCTGACGGACTTCCACATGTCTCCAAGATCCATGCGGTGCGAATCCAGCACCCTGGTATTGGATTCCACTTTCTTCGGCTGCATCCTGCGGAAGTCAGACTTCATTTCGTTGATGCGGTCTTTGATCTCCCCGGATTCCTCTTCCGAGCGTTCCGCTTCCTTCTCTAAACGATCCGCTCTGGATAGAGCCTCCTTGTGAATCGCTTCAATTTCCACCCGCTGCTTCTCAGTTTTTGTTGCGGCCTCTACTTTGCCAAAAGGATCCAGCTGCGGCGTCAACCATACTGACAGAGCAAAGGCACCTGCGACAGCGACCACCCTGGCAATTCGTTCACCAAATCGAAATGGAACCACATCGTCAGGAACGATCTGCTCTGCACGCTGTTCCGCAAATGATCTCACCAATGGCTGGTACTCGCCCGCCGATGACGACAACGATGACAGAGTCAGAAACAAGTCTTTGGTTTGGGCATGTTCGTCCACCGCACGAGCAGCTGTCTGCTGCTCCACCCGACGGTGAAAGAGACCGGCCAGCAGCACAGCAAACGCCGGTATACTCATCAACCACAGCGGTTGCTCCTGAGACTGAGGTATCAGCCCCAGCAAACGGCTCAGCAACACGGCTACGACGGCGACTGCCAACACAGCAATGCTGGCGACGTACAGAGCCTTAGCCACGGACACGACCTGCAGCCGCGTCTTCACTCGTCCCAGCAATGTTGTTGATTTCGGTGCGTCAGTCATTGAGTAACTCCGAACGTCCAGTGAATCCCGGTGGCATTGGTATTTCTGTTAACGTCATTCTGAGCAATTCGGTCGCAGGCAGGTCTCAACACCAAACTCTGAATGTTCGTTTTGTCCTGTTCGTTCCAGCAGACGGGCGGCCTCAAATTGTGTGATTCCGTCCCTGCCGTCTCCGACAAATCGCGCCTCGTTGTGAGACGTCGCACAAATTGATAACCGTTTGTTAATTCGGAGCCACAGCCCCTTCGCCTGTATGCCCAGTCTACGATCGATATCGGAACTGATCAATGAGATCTGAAGCAACGACCCGATTGTCTGCTGTTTTCACATATTTCGCCCGTTCTTTGTAACCTGTGGCAAAACCCGACGATTCCACCGGTATTTGTCCGATGTCAACTCGTTTTCACACAAGATGGCACGATTGTTTTGTTCTGCCGGTGAGCAGAATGGCCGTATTCCATCGTTTCTTAACGACATCAAGAATCCGCTCAAAATCGGCCAGTGATCGCGACAAATACTGCAGCACAGCCTGCCACGCCATCACTCTTCGAGACGTCTCGGCCAGGTCAGGAGGCTTCTTTCAGCAGCGACGCATCGCCTTTGTTCTTCAGTTCTTCAAAGACTCGCAGAACAGCGTTGGCCGGAATGGCGTAACTGGTGATCCGGGCGGCACGAGCGATGTTCAGCCCGACAGCGTTGCCCGAGATATCAAACAACGGACCACCGCACTGATGAGGAAACAGATCCGTGTCGTGCTGCAGCACCTCAGGGAAACCGGAATTATGAGCACTGGCAAACTTACCAAGATTCTCCTTCTTCCTGTATCGGTCCAGCATGACGTCGCCGTCAGGTGATACGAACTGCGGAGTCAGCACGATATTGACCGTCCGCACCTTATCACCGCGCTGAAATCTTAATGAGATCTTCTGATTCGGTGCCACCGCACCAACAATATTGCTCATCTGAAAGGTGTTACGAATCTGGGTTCCATTGATGGCCTGAACGATATCGTCTTTCCTCAGACCATTTCGCTCGGCAGCACCACCGGGAAGTACTTCGGCAAGCAGCACGTACCGTGATCTCGGCACCATGTCCATTCGCACTCCCAGAAATCCTTTCGATGACGTTGTCAGCGTTCGGGCTGCAACACTTACAACACCCGGCAGCAGCGGCGTACCTCGTGAGTCCGTGGTTATCAGTATGCGACCAGCCGCCGGTGAGCCTGCCTTCGACCACTGAACCGGGTGCAGATTGTTCGCGTCCACTTTCACGAGCATCAGATCAAATGCGCGGTCAACGGCCACTTCCTGCATCTTGAGACGCCGACCGTCGGACAGGATGCATTCGGGGTCAATGACATTTTCCAGTTCACTGGCCTTTGTCAGGATATAGCCGTCGGCGCTCATCACAGTCCCCAGTGCAAGCGTCTGGCCGAGTTCGCGAAATTCCACGACACCGCCGGTTGCCTGCCCGACCGCCGGCAGAAAACGGTCCAGTTCTTCGGTGCTGCGTTTTTCGTAGGGCCCTACCCGACGAAGGGAGGTCAGTTGATTCCTCAATTCCTTGACACGTTCCACTTCGAGACGCGTAGGGCGGCGGTCATCGTCGTCCCGCTGAGCAAGCTCTTCATCCGTCGGTTTATGACCGGTTGTCATCGCAAGGTCTGTTTCCCGCCCCACGCGGTCGATACGAACTTTCACGTGCTGATCTTCCGCAACGTCAGCCAGCAGCGTACTGAGCGCCAACGGGTCGGCGAATGCCTGACCGGCGAACCTCAGCAGCAAATCGCCAGGACGAATTCCCGCTTCATCAGCCGGACTATTCCGCACCACGCTTGCAACTTCGGGAGTGAAGTTGCGCCAACGCAGAACCATGCCGACAAACGATGTCTCAACCAGATCGTTATCATGCGCGCTCAGCTTGCCCCAGCGCTCACGGTTTTCCATCCGATCACGATCACGGCGGAACGCATCGACGGCTACATGGCGGTTTTCCACGATCACCTCTGTAATCATGCTGTGGATGCCGATCAGATCACCTGAAAGATCAAACAATGGACCGCCCGAATCACCCAGCACAATGGCACAGTCGGACACGACGGTACGATGGCCGGCCGAAAGAACACGACCAAGCCTTACCGGGGCCGGACGCTCCTTCTGGTATCCACCGGGATGTCCGAGAGCAAAGCACCAGTCTCCGCGTCGCAGTTCACCGGATTTTCCGAGGTCCACATGAGGAAACGATTTTCTCTTGCGAGGTCGTTCTGTGATTTTCAGCATCGCAGCGTCAACTGATCGGTTCATGCCGAGTAGTTCAGCTCGATAGACACCACCGTCCGGAAACACGACGTGCAATCGACCGGAAGAGCGACCACGACGACTGTCGACCACATGGGACGCCGTCAGCACAATTCCGTCCGCGGAAACGACAACTCCACTACCGGCACCATGACCATCCTGCACAGCAACCAATGCGGGCGACACTTTGCTGAGTGCGCTGTCAAGCTGCGACTGCCGAGCGGCCAGTGTGCCCTGATCAGGGGCCGCATCCGCCTGTATTGTTCCACAAATACAGCATATCAGCAGCAGAATTCGATTCATTGTCGAGCCTGTTCGTCCAGCATTTTCAGAACCTGTTACCGATTCTACGATGGATTGTACCCTGAATTCCAGTCGTCAATATTTGTAACGGCCCGTCCGCGACAATCTTGTCGGAATGATCGGTAATTCCCTCGTATCTTCTTCCGTTGACGTCTAATTCAGTGAATTCAAACACGATCCGTCCCGCACGTGACTGCCGACAGCGGAGCGATTGTGCCACACTACGACGTTCCTGATATTGTATTAACGTAATTACCTTACTGTGGTTTCGGGAGAAAAGGTTGTTTTCTTCACATCACCTGCAAACGTGGCTCCGCGGCCGGAATTACGGTTCGCCCCTCCGTTATCTTTCTCTTGTCATGCTGTTCACGTACTGTCCGTCATTCGCGGAGGCGTTGCAGCCAGCGGGACATGAACCTGCACGATCGCCTGCTGGCGGTGCTGACAAGAAGCCGGAACGGTCACTTCCTGACTTGGCAAGAGAGGTGAAGCAGTCATTGGTTGTTGTTCACGCCACAGGCCGTGGTCCTGGAAGTTCCGGACAAGGGACCGGCTTTGTCATATCGTCAGATGGACTTATCGCCACCGCTCGACACGTGATAGGTGATCGCCGCCCGATTCGTGTCGAACTCACAGACGGCACGTCGTTACCGGTAACTCACGTCCATACAGCCACCGAACTGCTTGATCTTGTGATACTGCGAGTGGACGCCACCGACCTGACTCCGTTGCAACTGGGCGATTCACAGAACATCGCGGTCGGCGAGTCCGTTGTTGTGGCCGGACACCCTCGGGGATTCAGGGACAGTGTCCACGCCGGAACACTCTCCGGCCGGGACGATATTAACGGGCTCTCGATGCTGCAGCTGTCTGTTGCTATCGAACCGGGAAGCAGTGGCGAACCGGTGATCGACCGCAACGGCAGTGTCATCGGAGTGGTCACGCTGAAGTCAACGAAGACCGGCAATCTGGGCTTCGCGATCCCAGTCCGTCACCTGAAGGCGATGCTTGAAGCTCCGGTGCCGATTCCGATCAAACGGTGGATGACGATCGGTGCGCTTGACCCGAAACGCTGGACTACACTGTGGGATGCTAACTGGCGGCAGCGCGCCGGTCGAATTCTGGTAGACGGTTATGGCACGGCATTCGGCGGACGTTCACTTTGTCTTCAACCGATGGCTGCCCCCGATCGCCCTTACGAAATTCAGGTGGATGTCAAACTGGATGAAGAAAGCGGAGCTGCTGGCCTTGCGTTCCATGCCGACGCTGGCCACCGTCACTACGGATTCTATCCCAGCGCGGGCAAAATTCGTCTGACACGATTCGACGGCCCCGACCTGAACTCGTGGACGATTCTGCACAACGAACCTCATACCGCCTATCGGCCGAAGGACTGGAATACGTTCAAGGTGAGGATAGAAGACAATCTGTTTCGCTGTTATGTCAATGATGAGCTGGTCGTAGAGTCCGGCGACACTGATATTCCTCCCGGGCGAATCGGCCTGGTGACATTTCGCGGTACTTCCGCGGGTTTCCGCCGCTTTATTGTCGCGCCGTCCATTCCATCCATTCGCCCCACAGACGATCAGAAAATCGCAATCGCCCGGATCCTGGATCATGTAAAATCCGTTCGCCCGGCTTCACAGCAGACGATCGAACAACTGATGCCGCTGGAGCAACAGTCTACGCTGCTGATTGAACTGCAAGCCAAAGCACTCGAGCAGAAAGCGACTTACTTGCGTCAACTGGCCATCGATGTGCATGCTGCAAAAGTCAGAAAACAGATTCTGGCAGCGTTGGGGCGACCGGCCATGTCCACAGGTACGCGTAACGGAGCAGACGATGGCCCGGCAGACACTTCGAACCGGAAAACAAGTGAGCAATCGCCTGACCTGCTTAAGGCGGCGCTGCTCATCGCTGTCCTTGATAATGCAGAAGTCGATCCGGCAGCCTACATCGCCAGGGTTGATCAGCTGGCAGACGAGATTCGGGCTGAAGCCGGTACAGATGCGACAGAAACTGAACGTCTCAGTACTCTGGACCGGATTCTGTTTGAAGAATACGGATTTCACGGCAGTCAGTGGGAATATTATACGCAGTCCAACAGCTATCTGAATGAAGTCATCGATGACCGGGAAGGCCTGCCTATCACACTGTCGGTTCTCTACATTGAACTCGCGCGGCGCCTTGACCTGAAAGTCGTTGGACTGGGATTGCCCGGCCACTACGTCGTTCGTTTCGAACCGACAGACCCTGATGCGGAAAAACCGATCATCGACGTCTTCAACCGCGGCAAGCGACTCAGTGCTGCGGACGCAGAACAGTTGATCAAGGAAGCAAATTATCCCCTGCTTCCGGAGTTCTTTGAAGAACAGGAGTCTGTACAGATCGTAAAGCGAATGTTGACCAATCTGCTGGGCCTGGCAGAAAGTGAACGGAACGACGAACGCGTACTGCGGTACCTTGAAACCCTGGTCGTGCTGGATACCAGTGAACCACAGACAAGGGCCAGGCGACTGGAACTTCGGGCCCGGACCGGCCGTATCTCGGAAGCGCTGGAAGACGCCAACTGGTTCATCAGGGAGCAGCCGGAGGGTACCAACACGGACCGTCTTTATGAGTTGCGTGCAGAGCTGCAGCGGCAGCTGAAGTCGCAGTCCGGCGGGGAAACCCCTGAATGATCAAGAAGAGAGAAAAGGGCCGTCCCTGGCCATACCCTCTCGGGTTCCTGACAAGTTCCATTCCGTTCAAACTTTCAATGTCAGAAGGCGGGACGATAGACAGTCTCGCAAACCCTGTCAAAGGAGTCAGTTGCGCAGATCCACATTACCGGGTAAGTCCCCACAGACAGTCCTGCAATTCTCCAAAATTGCCCAGTAGGTATTGCTGCCGAAGATCGTTTGCCCATAGATTTCACCGTGCTGAAAATTTCAGTCCCTCTGAAGGTTGACGTCCGCGCTGTATCAGCGCTCACTTTTGCGCAACACAACCATGTTCAACACAGACCGCAACACGACCAGCCCGGCCGCGAAGGTGTCGAAAGCGATACTTCTGAGTGTTGTGTGCGTACTTATGAGCGGCTGCATTTCTGCGATGAACACCCGTTTGCCTGTCGCGTGGACGGGCCATCCGCGTTCGGAGTCACTAGCCTATCAGCAGCAGGATCCGTTTCTTAGTCCGGACATCGGCCCGGTGGATTCAACCCGCCCGCGGGATTACGCCCGGCCACGCACGGAAGCACGACAGGCTGCAGAACAACGCCTGCTGAACGGCCTGTCAACACAGCCGGAATCGATCGCTCCCAGCCCTCCGCGCAGTGGCCTGCACCGACCGGCCGCCGTTTATTAGGCAGCCCGACCGGTTCGTCATCATCGTCGACGCTGGTTGACCGGAAAAATTCCGGCATCACAGATGCGGCGACCGTGCATCTGGTTCCAGCGACAGAAGACATCTTTGTCAGATTTCTCGGTTCATTGTTTGTAGGGTGCTGTGTACTGCCTACGGAGCCGTTTCATAAACTCTCCCGAAACCGTCAGCAGCACATGCTGAACCAGGTCTTCTGCGTCCGCTTCCTGTAGACCCCTGAGCACAGCGAATCGGCAGCGAATCGGCAGCGAATCGGCAGCGAATCGGCAGCGAGCAGAGTTTCGCACCTGGCTGCGCCGAATTTTCAGGCAGTGCAGCACCACCGTCTGAAAATTGGTGAAACAGACCTTCGGGAAGTGAAGTCCCAACAACAACGACGAGCAGCGATGGCGAAAGGAATCATCGAACGGTGTATCGAGGATCTGTCCTGGCGACATGCGTCAGACCCGGATACGACTCACTTACAACAATATGCATCTGAAAGACCCAGGCATGTACCGGAATATTTCGAAGAGTGTGCGAGAAAACGAGATTATCACCACTACGCTGGACCGTTGACGGAAGATGCGGTCCTTGGGTCGGCTGGACTACTGCTGCAGTCCGCAACAATGATGTACACGTTTTCGTCAATGGGGGAACTTGCAGAAGACTCCCCTGACGTCGCTGCCATGATTGCAGCCTCATAGGCCCTGGAACGCCCAAAGCATCCCAACCCGTCGGCAGTTGCCACCGCACACCGGCAACTTTCCCGCTCGATGTTCCTGCGCACGCTGGGGCAGCAGTCAACAGGCATGTCTCCCCAGTTAATCTATCGAAAGCTGCAGACACCGATCCGTGTCCTTAAAGACCCACGTCTGTTTGTGGTGCAGATGATGAAGGCTGTACCAGCCCTGAACGGCGATCTCGTAACCTTTGTCCGCAATGCCGCCACCGACTGGAACATTCGTATCCGTGAGGACCACGCCAGTGCCACAAAGACCCCTGACACTCCGAACAACAACCCTCAACAGGAAATCAGACATCAACAGGTCCACGGCATCTGGCGGCTTTCAAAGCTCTTCACCGATGACACTTTCACCGCTTTTAGTGCCCCACCACAGACAGTACCCAGTGCTGAATCGTTGCCCGCCGAAGCAGTCGTCCCGTCCATTAAAACCTGACTGCGATTGCTGCCGCGTTCGACTGACAGTTGTTTACGACGACTTGTGGCTACGACAAACCTGCTGCTCCCTGTCCGAGTGGATTTCCCACGAACCCCGCGACTATATAGCTCGGAGAACAGCCTAAAACAGCTCGTGGATTTCCCGGTGACCAAAGTCGACCAGTGGATACGGTCGCCCGGCCGGACCAGGCAGGTGTGATTCCAGTTTCATGCCGAGGCTGTGGAAGATCGTAGCCACCACATCGGCGGGCTGCACCGGCCGGTCAGCGGGGACACCGCCGATCGGGTCACTGGCCCCGACAGCCTGCCCGCCCTTGACTCCGCCTCCCGCAAAATACGTCGTGAAACACTGAGGCCAGTGGTCACGACCACCTGCGGGATTCACTTTGGGCGTACGACCGAATTCTGCGATATTACAGACCAGGGTGTTGTCCAGCATGCCACGCTGCTGCAGATCACTGACAAGAGCCGCATAGCCCTGGTCGTACATCGGCGCAACAATATCCCGCATGCCGGCTATGGAAGTGAACGGCTTTGAACCGTGGATGTCCCAGGTAACTTCGTCAAAGACGGTCAGGAAAGTATTTACGGTCACGAAACGCACTCCCGCCTCAACCAGCCGCCGGGCCAGCAGGCAACACTGTCCGAATCGATTCATGCCGTAACGGTTTCGCGTGTCATCGGATTCCTTCGACAGATCAAACGCATTACGCGCCTGTGAACTGGTCATCATGCGGTACGCCACCTGAAAGTTTTCGTCCAGTAGCGCTGCGTTCTCGGTAGACTCAAAATCCCTGACCGTATCATCGACCAGGTCGCGTAGTTTCTGTCGGCGACTGAGGCGAGCTTCTCCAATCGTTTCCGGAGGCAGTAGATCCGGTACCTGAAAGTTCGGCTGCGAAGGATCCGCCATCAGGGCAAACGGGTCATGCGTCTTCCCCAGAAACCCGCCCGCCTGACCGTTCGGCAGGTTACCGCCGCCTCGTCCCATAATTTCAGGCAGCACAACAAACGGTGGCAGGTCAGTCCGCCGCCCCTTCAGAAAACTCATCACGGCCCCGGCATGTGGTGTATCGACACCACCCGTGAACTGTCGACCGGTCTGCATCATCTGCCAGCCCGCGTCGTGCACAGCAGCCCCGGTATGATGACAGGATCGCACCAGCGAAAAGTGTTCAGCGATCTCTGCATGCTTCGGCAGAATCTCTGAGATCTGAAAGTCACCCTTTGTGGCAATCGGCTGAAACGGACCGCGAACTTCCGCAGGCGCATCAGGCTTCATATCGAAGGTGTCAAGCTGACTTGGCGCACCCAGATTGAAGATCATGATGCAGGATCGCTCGTCATGCCCCGGTGCGACCACACCTGCTTCTTTAGCCTCCGCATACTGCACCATAGATAATCCGGCAGCCCCCAGAGACCCCACCTGAAGAAAGTCACGGCGCGTGGCGCCGCTGCAGGTGTGAGCTGTTCCGCGGCTGGTGAGATTAAGCATGTGCGACTCCACAGGTCCAGGACAACGTGCTTGCGATACTCACTGAGTTTACTCAGACGCCCCACCTACAACAATGCCCCCGACAGTATTCGCCCGAAGTGCAACCGCTGGCTTCCAGCAGCAGGAATCAATTACGTCGTCTGCAGCTGCGATAAATAACTCTCGCGGCATACGAGTTTCGCGGCCATCAGACCATCATAACTGCCTGTCACGTCCTCCCCGGCTACTCGACAAACGGGTCAAACCCGTCGCGAATCGCCTGCAGCGGGTCGGGAATCTGTGTCCCGGTGTTGGCGCTCCCGTATTCCCTTTTCGACGAGTCCACAGAAGACATCGATGATGCAGGAGCCGAAGAGGAGTCCTGCGCCGAGTCACGAACGTAGCGATTCGCCGAGTCGGTAGAACGCAGGGAGGACCGGCTCGACGGCTGTCCGGAACCGGCGCGCGCTCGCTTCAGAGCCTGTGCAGCCCGGTTTTCCAGTACACTTGTGATGTCTTCAAAACCATTGTCAGCCGTGTCCGCTTCTTCCATCCCGGACGTACTGAAGGAACTGTCTTCATTTCCAAACAGCATTTTCTCAAGCTGATCTGTTTCCTGCTGAGCAGAGCCGCCTCGTGCACTGCCGTATTCTGTTGCAACGGCAGAGTTCTCTGTGCCATAAGTCGATTGGCGTGAATATGCTTTTCGCCCTGACTCAAACACATCGTCAACCGACGGAATGTTGCGTCGCCCCGTCGGAGAAGGACTCGTCGCGACTGAGTCATCAGCCGATCGATATTCCTGTTTCGAGGCAGATTCGTGAGCGTTGGAATGGATGTCTCTGGATGCAAGCGATGGTCGCTTTGCACTGTTAATGGTGGACGCTGCGTCCCTGCCGGGTTTTCTGCGAGCATCTTCAAACGGGATCGTCATCAAGTCCTGACCCTGCGAATCCGACGGCCCGCTGATTGGTTCGAAGTCTGAGTCGTTAAATAGTGAATCCGCATTACCGGTGTCCGACGATTCGTTCACGAAGCCACGGAGTCCATCAAGAATTGCACTCTCCGACGAAATCGATTCCGCTAAACCTTCGGTGACCGATGAAGCCACCAAATCAGTCGAACCGTGAGCCACGAGTGCGCGGGCAAGCTCGGGGCGATCCGCCCACTGCTCGCTGCCCCAGTTGCGAATATCAACATAGGCCAGGCCGATGGCGTGCTGCGGCGTGCGCGGAACCACACGAACGCCCTCGTGAGACTGCACGATGTGATACTGCAACCCGACGAACACGGTGCCAGCGCCAAACAGCGCACCAAACAGGAATGGTTTGAACTTACCCATGGCAGGAGCCCCCGATAGGTGGGAGGAATTCAGGGATGGAGGGAACGTCTTTCATCTGACAAAGCAAACCTATCACGTGTCAGATACGGGCTCCTGCCTGTTTGCGATAGCGCCCCCAGAATAAACAGCGTTTAATGACACCCATCGGAGTGCCTTTCGTTGTCGACAATCTTTGCCCAACCCTTCATTTCGTCGTACGACGGGCCACCCGCAGAAGTTAAGGCAGCCGCCGTCTGGCTGAAGTGCGAAATCGGCAAAATTGGAAAAACCGGACCCGCTACAGTTGCCGATGCGCGCAGCAGTGCGTAATGTCTTAATGTGGGTCCTGTACCCAAAAAGTTCTTTGAAAACTAATTGAAAGTGGATCCTCTGCCCATTACGGTGGAAGCTATCGTTTCCAGGTTAGCTCGCAGAATCCTCCGGCACCAGTGCTGCCTGACTTCGAACGTCAACAACACGGGCGGGTCGGCTGGAGTCTAAGCAGAAAGCGGCTTGCGGACCTTCCCGCGCAAGGCAGACAAATGTTTATTTCCGGCGAATTCAGACGCATCGTGGACGAACGGTTTCGTCTTACGCTGCCTCCGAACTTCGTGGAATGCGTCGCCGACGACGAAGGCACGGTCATTGTTGCCAAAGAGCAAACAGGGTGCATAAGCCTGTGGCGTTCTGACGAATGGCAAAAACGTCTCGACAGTGGAGTCTCTCTGCTTCGTCAGAAAATCGATTCCGGTCGTATGGAAGGCCGGTGGAGCGACGTTCAGCGACTGGGTCGATTGCTGTCGACTCGGCACCAGCAGGTGACTCTGGCCAAGCGATCTCGGCTGTTAGTCCCCGAAGGCTTTCGACAGTTCCTTGGCGTTAAGCCAGGACAGGAAGTCGTCATCGTGGGTGCTGCAGTCTGTGTGGAGATCTGGCACCCGGAACGCTGGCTGGACATATTAGAATCCGAAATGCCTGAGTTCGGCGATCTGTTCAAGACACTGACAGAGTAATGACTGACAGAGTAATGACCGACAGCCAGCTGGTTCTTCAGCGATGGCTCAGTTCAAGCAGACTCAATAGATACAACGGATGCAGACGGATCGAATGAGAGAGGGACGACTTACTCACTCAACACGAACCCTCCAGACGGTGGAATTCGAGGACGCTAACATCCGAGCTTCCATGGATGGCCATTCGGCAGGGATGCCGTCCTTCTCTCTTCGATCCAACTTTCAATTACCCAACGAGCTTCCGCCAAACTCAGGAACAGTTCACCATTAAGCAATTCATCACGAGGCTTGCCGGTGAAGTTATCCAACTAACCGTTTTCCTAAGGGCTGCCTGGCGCAATGAACAACGTGTCGACAGCGGCCTGTTTCAGCCAGCCGGTGAGTTTCCTGGCGACGAATTCGCGGCCGTTGTCGCTACGAATATGCCTGAGGGATCCGCGTACGGCAAACAAGTATTATAACACGTCAAGGACTTGCATTACGGTGAACGATCGAGCGACTTCGATGGCCAGGCGTTCTCGGGTGAATTCATCGATGATCAACAACAGCCTGATCTTTCGTCCGTCTTCAGGACGATCAGCAACGAAATTTCACGACCAAACGTGGTCCTTGTGTTGGGCACATCGACGGATGCAACTGTTTTCGACGCCGTGTCAAGTTAACCGTCTGCGACGGTGCCGTTTTGTAGGCACCTGCATGTTCTCTTCCCTTCAGATTCGCTTGTGATTCACACGCCAACCATCGGCACGCAACTCGCGATACACCCGAGGACTGCCGAACCGACCGCGGCGACGGGCAATACTTCGCATCCCCTTAATCACCCTGCGTTCGTCAGCCGGACGACGCGGCTGGTACCGCTGTGTCGCCCTTGACTGACCAGGCACTCGACACGCACACCGTTGTGAAATTTTATCGAGCCTCAGTTTGCGACGCACCTCGTCCACTGCGCGGCGACGTCGCTCGGGGCCTGGAAGTTTCCCTTCACCGCTTTCTTTCATCATCCAAAGCCTGGTCCGCTACCAGTTGCTTCAGCTGAGCATTCTCTTTCTGAAGAGCCTTCAGCTCCTTGGCCATTTCCGGAGCCATGCTGCCGTACTTCTGACGCCAGCGGTAATAAGTTTGCTGGACAATCCTCAACATCTTGCAAACCTCGGGGACCTTCCCGGCCTTACCGGGTTCCACGTCGGCACGGCGCAGCATAGGAATGATCTGATCAACATCGTAACGATTCTCTCACGCTGGCACCGTTCACGGGGGTAGTAACGTCAGAAGTATGGGCGGGCCCTGGCCGTCCGATTGAATAATCGGATGTGCGGCACTGACAATATCATTACGAGGCAACGGCCTTACGTCAGGGAATTCTGGCACGATTTCAGGACATCTTTCTGATCAGGCTGCAGACCAACACACAACACACTACTGTCAGGCACAGGAAACTAAGAACGCCGAATCGGGCATCGAGGGCAGAAGATATAACTTTGCGTGTCACCCTGGATTCACGGCTGTTGCGATCTGTCGGGTGGTCTGCCAGGCCCGAAAATTCGGATTTTGACAGAGATTTTCGACCGTCGGTCCGACGACCGCTACCAGCGGAACGCAACTCCAGTCGTCTGAGACAAACAGCCCGAAGACGCCCGCACTTTGGCGCAGAATGCCTTTGGCGTACACTGTTGACGAGTTGCGTGCACCTTACAGATTCAATCATGGCCGCAGCAGGACGACTTTTTATGAGGCAGCGACATGCAGTGGATTGACCGAAACAAACTTCATACACAACGGCTGGCGGGGACGTTCCTGAACCTTGGCTCGCCCACAACGGTTGAGATCGCCGCAGACACAGGCTTTGACTGGCTGCTGATTGACCTTGAACATGGCTCCGGTTCGGAAGCGGACTTACGCAACATGCTGCTGGCTTGTCGAGGCTCGTGCGCCGCTCCGATTGTACGACTTCGATCTGTCGATACAGACATCGTGAAGTTCGTGATGGACAGCGGTGCCGCAGGAATCATGTTCCCTTATGTCAGCACGGTCGCAGAAGCGGAACGCGCCGTCGACTGCATCAAGTATCCACCCATGGGGTCTCGCGGCGTTGCCGGCGCCATTCGCGCAACCGATTTCGGTCGCAAATGGAAGCAGTATTTTGACGATGCCAACGACAACGGCCTCGTTGTCGTTCAGATCGAAACACCGGAAGCTGTCGAGGCTTCGGCGGACATTGCAGCGATTGATGGCGTTGATGTCCTGTTTGTCGGCCCACTCGACCTGTCAGTCAACCTTGGCTGCCCAGGTGACTTCAGCCAGCCACATTTTGTTGATGCGTTGAAACAGGTCATCAAATCCTGTGACGACAATGGCAAGACACCCGGAATCCTGACGAAGACCGGCTTCGAACAACAGCACAGCAAACTCGGATTCCGATTTACAGCCCTCGGGTCAGACTCTCTGTCCGTTGTGCAGGGAATGCAGAGCAACCTGGCAATGCTGCGAAACTGATTCGCCGCAGCATGTTGCCTTTGCTGGAACACACGAAGGAAGAACCAGGCGTATCACGATAGAAATCTAGTGCAGATGGGCAGGCTCGAGCAGTGTCACTATCCATGCGGTTATGATTCCTAACGCCAGGGCGATCGTCAGTCGAATTTTGTTGTGAGAATGAAACTCCATTTCCGGCAACAGGTCACTCAGAGCGATGCAAACAAAGACACCTGCCGCGAACGCCAGCGAAGTGCCGAGGATTTCCTGCTGATAGCCGGGGAAACGACTGATGCCAAGCAGGAACAGCACAGCGCCGAGCGGACACATCATCGCAAATCCTGCGTTGACCAGAGTCATCGACTTCTTATTCCAGCCTCCGGCCACCATCAGCGATGTAATCGACACAGCATCCAGCGGCTTGTGCAGCAGCACGGCAAGAAACGTCCCGAGACCGAACAACCCAATGCCAGTGGCAGATCTCGCATCCTGTTGCACACTGGCCCCCAGCGCCAGACCATCAATTAATGTGTGCAGGCTCAGGCCAATCGCAATCCCAACCCAGCTCAAACCATGTGAATGGCCGTGCGAATGACACTCACCGTGACCGTGCCCTTCTCCGGTCGCCGACTGTTCCAATCCGTGTTCCGGTCCGTGATCGTGATCGCAGTGGTGAGAGTGCGCTGCGCCTTTGCTCGCAACAGGCTCATGATTGTGAAAATGAAACAGACGGATAAGTACAAACATCATCACAATTCCCAGCATCATCCAGTGAGCCGTGGCATTCGGGTCACCTAGCTCCCGAAATGCATGTGGCAACAGATGAAAGACGCCGATCCCCAGCATCAGGCCGCCGACGAAACTAATGACCGTCTGCATTCGTGTGTGCGTCATCTCAATCCAGGATGGCAACCAGCCCCCAGCCAGCGACGCGGCAACAATCAGCAGACAGTAAAGGCCCAGGACCATCAGAGTTTGTGGCTTGCCTGCACCTGACGTTCCTGCCACGACCAGATCTTCAATACCGGATTGCGAAGACCGTGCCTCAACACTTTCAGCAGAATTGCTGACGTCCGTTTCATCAACAGCAACGGCTGAACCTGCTGCGAAGCAGGTTGCCACGACGGCCACAGCCAGAAACAGGTAATCGCGGTAGAGACAGAACATTGACGCGTTGAATTCGCATGGAGGGGTGACACCGAGGCCTGGTGAAACACTGCGACAGTAAAGTAGAGCGGATAAATTCGAATTTCGAGCCGCGACGCATTCTTGTTTGCAACTTAGTTGCAAACAAGAAAAATTTGAAACACTCCTGTCACCGCAACAGGCTGACTGGAGTTCACGCGATGACCAAGGGCAGCAAGCCGCGACGACTGACACTGGAAGCTGCAAAGTCCGTTTTGCGCGGCGTTGGTATGCGCTGTACAACGGCGCGGATTGCCGTGATTCAGTCACTTGACGCTGCGGAGTCACCAATGACTCCCGCCGGATTTGTCGATTCCCTCTGCGAATACGGCTTCGACAAGTCAACAATTTATCGTTCACTGACGGAGCTTAACGAGTCTGGCGTTGTGGTTCGTCTGGATCTGGGCGATGCGGTCCGCAGATTTGAGTTGCTGCCGCTGAAAAATGACGGAGCGTCAGGGCACCCGCACTTTATGTGCGTTGATTGCGGTAAGGTGGTGTGCATGTCCGGATTCGACGTAGAACTGAAGGGCCGCTCAAGGAAGGCTCGGGAACCGGGGATCATGTGTGAGATTCTTGTTCGCGGGCATTGCCACGAATACGCAATCTAAGTTTCAAAGCATGCCATTCGGGGTCCGATGTAGTTGACGTGCTAGCTGTCGGTTCCATTAAAACGATGCTATGGTTTCCACGGAATGCAGTCCGTTGTAGCAAGTATCAAAACGTGGGATAACCATCTGCTTTAAGTTCTGAGTTCTACTGGAAGGAGAGAATTGATGAAGGTGCGGATCACGTATTGTGTCATGTGAAATTACACCCCCCAGGCCACCAGTTTGGCGGCCGCAATCAGACAGGAAACACAACTGGACGTTGATCTTGTCGAAAGCAAGGGCGGCATCTTTGATGTTGAGCTGGACGGCAAACTGATTTACAGCAAGCACCAGACTCTCAGGTTTCCATCACACGAAGAGATTCTGGAACAACTGAGAACCTGACACAGAATTCGCGAAGATTGACACTGCGACCACGGGGCCCATCCCGCCTATTCCCCGCTCGCCGCTGAAATTTGGCAAATGCTATGTGACAAATGTGCGTAGAAAGGTCCACAGCGGTGGAAGTGCGCGCTTCGGCGGCTGCGTTGAAACACATAAGTCATTACATAATATAGTCTTGCGACATATTACTGTCGCCAAGGGTCCATACCGATGAGTCAGAATCTACCTGTACCGAGAGTCAAGGGGGGGCTACCGCTGTGGCTGTGGGGCATGCTGCTTGTAGCCTCTGTTGCGGTGGTTACAGGATTGATCGTCAGTGTGGTTCCGGAAGATCCGGCACTGACGTACGAGGAAGCGCTGCAGCAACTGAATGGCGGAAGCAAAGAGAACTTTCAGCGTTCACTCGGTCAATTGAAGCAGTACCCCGAGTACGCCGACCACGTCACGCTGCTTAAGGGCATTCAGGCTGCTCAGGAATCACGTGACCCGAAGGCCATTGAATTCTTCGAACAGGTCCGAACAAATGCAGAACTGAAGCCGCTGGCATTGCAGAAAATAGGCGAGTCACTGACTCGCATGGGAAACTTCCGCGAGGCGATTGACCGATTTGAAGAAGCTATCAGTGCTGCTCCCGAGACCGCAGATCAGTCGCGACTGCTGCTGGCTCGCCTCTACCAGGTAGTTGGTGCATTGACACTGGCAGAATCGACGCTGACGGAGATCATCGCCGTCGGCGACGTGCACATCGAAGCACATCGTATGAGAGGTCAGTTGCGGGCGAGTCTGTTTCGGTTTGCGGAGGCCGTTGAAGACTATTCAGGAACTCTCGCCACACCGGGAGACGTGGCGGCCGCCAGTCCTGACGCCATCGGCCAGTATGCCATCTGTCTGCTTAAATTAGGCAACACGGAAAAGTTGGCTGAATTCACGAAGCAGAACATGAACCTGTTAAGTGAGAACTCGCTCAAGGCACGACTGCTCTTCGAAGCCGGAGACCTGGAGGGTGCCCGAACAATAGTGTCCGGAGCGCCCCCTGACGAATTCACCAGCCAGCCGGAAATGTCAAAGCTCCGGCTGGAGATCTCCCTGAGCGACGGAGATATGGCAGCTGTTAAAAAGTATCTGCCCGAAGGTCTCGCGCAAATGCCCCGGGACGTCGAATTTTATGAGATTGCGACGACCGTCTATAAGGCGACAGGCGAGACTCGAAAGGCTGACGTGGCTGAGCAGAATATGCGACAGCTCGAACAGCTGCAAGAACAGCTGCTGGAGGCACTGGCCAGGGCCGGCAACAACATTGACAACGTGGATGCACGGTTTGAAGTCGCAACTTTGTATGCGAAAATCGGTCGTTATTCGGATGCACGTCGGTGGTTTCTGACCGGAGCCAACATCGACCCGGAACGGACCAATGAGGCTCAGCAGCTGATGCTGGAGCACCTCCAGATGATGGCCCCGCTTGTCCAGGTGGAGGATAACGTTCCTCCGCAGACGACGCCTGCCGAAGAAAAAAACAATGACGAAACAAAGAACGAGACCGCATCACAGGACGCGCAACCTGAGTCTCCGAAAGACGATGAAAACTAAGTCGCTGTGACTCAGAATAATCGCGCCCTGACGTGAGGCCATGTTGACAGTGTGGGTCGGGTTCAGCAATGAAGAATCGAAAAAACGGCGTCCAGCCGCGATTTCCCTGACCAGTGTCCGAGTACGTGCCGGACTACGTTCACTTATCGCATGACGACACCATCTTCGCCTGGATGACAGACCGCAAACTGCTGTAGTGTCGCGATACCCGGAAACGTGAAACATATGCACTGGAAAACGCTGTGGTGACCGCCGACTGTGGATCTTACGACATGTCGAGCGACAGTTGACACACGTGCCTGAACGAACGTAGTCTGCCCGGCCTCGTGAACTTGTATTCTGTATTCTGTCGAGATCAGAATTTGAGCACAGTCCGGGCAGATCTGTAAAGATGTTCGGCACATGCAAATACAGTCCTTCGTACTCATACACAGCGAAGCACAGGGTAATGCTGCATTCACATGGTAGAACGTCGTGGCTGACCACATCGCACAAACGAACAGCAGCAGTCATCGCACTTGCGATATTGGTACTGATGGGAAGTACGTGTCCGGCAGAGAACAAATCGAACCGACCGGAAGTTCAGAACAAACCACTTCTTCGAGTCATTGACCTGTCAATTGGTGAAACGCAGTCAGTGCGGATGTCCGATGGCACACAGTCCATCGTCAAGCTGGTCAGTATTGACGAACATCGAGATTCGTTGAGGGGTGCGGTACGACGTGCCGAGGTGACCGTAGAAGTTGATGGTCGCACACATCAACTTGTATCCGCCACCTACAACCTTCCAACAGTCACCGGCAAGGTCCAGATCGATTGTTCGATCACTCGCGGATACAACGCGAACGGAACAGCATCCTCGTGGGGTTTGCAGAAAGATGCACGCTTACGGCTGTGGCCTGCGGGTTCGCCGTGGATTCGACCGAATTCGTTCGCCTATCCCGTCAGACAGCGATGGTTTGCAACGCATACACAGATGGCAAATGTACCAACCTATGTTGACGGTGGTGAAAGCCCTGAACGGAAAAACATCTACTACCACAGCGGGCTGGATATTGGAGGTACCGAGGGTCACGCTGAGGTTATCGCATCCACAGATGGTCTTGTCGTTTCGGCCGGACTGGATGTGCTTCCGGAACACAGGGACAACACGCCGGTTCGACCTCGCTATGACGTCGTCTACATTCTGGATTCGCGAGGCTGGTACTATCGATACAGTCACCTGAAGGAAATCGACGAGCGGATCAGGGTGGGACGAATTGTTTCCATGCGAGACCGAATCGGCCTCCTGGGCAAAGAAGGCGGCAGCGGTGGCTGGTCACATCTTCATTTTGAAATCAAAGCACGACAACCATCGGGCGAATGGGGCACACAGGCCGGCTATGCGTTTTTATGGCAGGCTTATCTTGAGCAATATCAACCGTCGACCATCGCCGTTGCCCGACCGCACCATTTCATCAGAACCGGCGAGTCAGTGACTCTGAACGCTTCCAAGTCGTGGAACTCATCAGGTAACCCGCTGGCCTACAGGTGGTCGCTGCATGATGGAAAGACGTCAAATGAGCCCCAGCTCACCAGGAAGTACGACGTGGCAGGAATGTACAGCGAAGTCGTTAAAGTCACCGACGAGAGCGGCAACGCGGCTTACGACTTCGCCATCGTTCAGGTTGTTGATGATGATGAACGGACCGACAGGCTGCCGCCCACAATTCACCCCACATACGCACCAACATTCGATATTCGGCCAAACGACCCCGTTCGTTTTACAGTGCGTTCATTCCGAACCACTGCCGGCAGAGAACTCTGGAATTTTGGCGACGGCAGCCCCAACGTATCCGTGAAATCGGATGGGAACAGGGTAAAGCTGAGCCCCGACGGATATGCCGTTGCGACTCATCGGTTTCGTGAATCCGGTGACTACATCGTTCGTGTCGAACGAACAAATCAATTCGGCCTGAAAGCCACGGGACACATCCACGTGCGCGTCGAATCGGCCGAACGAAAGGTTCGCGTTGTACGAAACATCAGATTTCTGGGCAAAGACCGTCAGGAAAAAATGGACCTGTACCTTCCGGACGAAGATTATGTCATTGCCCGGCCGGCTGTCGTGATTATTCACGGTGGCGGCTGGCATGGCGGAGACAAGGCTGCGGAACGAGAAAAGAACATCGGCGGTACTCTGGCAGCCGCCGGTTTTGTCTGCGCGAGCATCAATTATGTTCTGGCTGACAAGAACGACCGACTTGACACCCGTCTTGAGCAGGTGTGGCCTCAGAACCTGCATGACTGCAAGACAGCTGTACGGTTTCTGCGCAGACACGCTGCTGAATATCGCATTGCCCCGGCTAAGATCGGCGCCATTGGTGGTTCCGCCGGTGGCCATCTGGTCGCCATGCTGGCCACCACGAATCCGAGCGATGGACTTGATCCGGCAGGCCCGTACGCAGATACGTCATGTCGGATTCAGGCCGTCGTGCCGATGTACGGCGTACACGACGTTCTGCAACATGCCAGGAGCCGCGGCACCTTCGGCCTGATGAACGCAGCCCGGCAGGAACTCTGCAGAAATGCGTCGCCGGTGAACTATGTTTCATCAGACGATCCGCCCGCACTCATTCTGCACGGAACCAAAGATGCACTGGTGTCGGTTCAACAGTCGAAAATTCTATTCGAACACTTACGACAATCGGGCGTGGAAACGGAACTGCAGGTCATTAAAGATGCTCCTCACAGTTTTCACCTGCAACCCGCACAACAGGATCTCAGAGCCACAGTCATTGATTTCTTTGATAAACATCTGCGCGAAAGGTAAACGTCAGGTGCCGTAATAATGCATGCAGATGAAAACACCCGGTGATCTCAGCGATGAGACCTGTTCGCGGTCAAACGAAGCGGGCCACTGAAATCAGCCGTCAGCCCGCATCAGCTGGCGGGGTCTCACGCGTCAGGATCTGATGCAGAGGATTCAATCCGGTTACTTTTTCCCAGTATGCCAGAAGCTCCGGCATCACCGTTCGGCTGCCTACACTGCCAATGACACGTCGGTCAATAGAGCGGACGCGGAGAAGTCCCGATGGGGTTGAGGACAGAAATGCTTCTTCCATCATGGGTACTTCTTCAGCAGGGATGCCACGTTGTTCGAATTTCAGTCCACACTCTGCAGCAGCATTCCGGACCATCCGACGACTCAGGCTGTCCAGAACCTGACTGTGCGGCGTCACCAGTGCTCCTTCGATTACGGCAAAAAAACAAGCAGTACTTGTCTCCGTGATCAAACCGTCTGAGTCAAGCAGCAGTGCTCGACTGCCGGATTCCTCAGCGTCAGCTTCTCTGTCAGCCAGCCACCAGTGCAACCGGTTTCTTGTCTTATGGTTCACGGGCAGACTGAATTCCGGAATCTGTTTCCGTTTTGGTATCGTCAGGCGGACTCCGTCTTCAGCGGCGGAACGCCAGAGTTCAAGGGGAAGTCGATATGTATGCACGACGGTCGTCCCCCCAGGCAGATTCTCAGTGCCCAGATAGGTCGGATTCGCTCCGGCGGTGACAAATGCGACGATTCCAAGGTCGTCGTTCTCGTCGATCAATCCGATATTCTTCAGAACCAGGCGTTCTGCGACATCTGCAAGATCAGGGATGCGAAAAGGCATCTCGAATCCGAGTTCGACGCATGATGCCTCCAGACGCTGCAGGTGCAACGACAGTTGAAACGGCTCATGGCAAAATGTCCGGGCCATCTCCGTGACACTGGCGCCGGCAACGACTCCAAGATCCCAGACCGGCAGCGCGAGCTGCGAAAACGGTGTCTCGCGACCGTTTATCCATGCCTGTGACTCATCCATTCTGATTGTTTCCTGCCGGGTGACGGTCAACAGGGACCTCACCGCATGATTCTGAAAGAAGGTGGTTCAGCAGCCCTCGACCGAGACGACTGTTTTCCGATATCGTATCTGGTATACGCATCAGCATTATTTCCGGAGTTTGTTATGAGATTGACTTCACTGTGTCTTGTGTGCTGCCTGGCTGCCAACTGCCTGGTCACTTTCGCATCCTCCGTCGCCGAGGACGAAGGTGGCAACGAACGTGAACGTTATGAGCTCCTTGAGCTGTTCGCGGAAACATTCCAGCAGATAGACTCGAACTATGTACGGGACGTGGACCGACGAGAGCTGATGGAAGCTGCCATTCAGGGGATGCTACGTCATCTGGATCAGTACTCAAGCTTTATTCCACCTCCGGATGTGCGTCGATTCACTCAGATTGTGGAACAGGAGTTTGGCGGAATCGGAATTACCGTCAACTCTCCAGGCCCGGGACGACTGATTGTTGTCAGTCCGCTGCCCGGAACCCCGGCGTACCGAGCAGGTGTGCGAGCAGGCGATCTCATTGTGGAAGTGGAAGGCGAATCAACGGAAAACCTATCTCTGTCAGACGCGGTCAAGAAACTACAGGGACCGGTCGGCCGGCCCGTCGTAATCAAGGTCGTGCACCCGGGCGAAGATTCGGAGCCGAAGGAAATACGACTCGTTCGGCAGGTGATCAAAGCACCAACCGTCCTTGGTGACCGTTACAGCGACAAGGATGAGTGGGACTTCATGTACGACGACGAAAAAAAAATCGGCTACATTCGTCTTTCTCACTTTAGCCGATATACGGCTGAGGAAGTGAAAGCGGCCCTGGATAATGTCTTCGAACGAGACGTACAGGGTCTGGTGATAGACCTGCGGTACAACCCAGGAGGGTTACTGGAAGCTGCAATTGAAATTGCCGATATGTTCCTTGATGACGGCAATATTGTCAGTGTTCGTGGTCGTAACGTTGCTGAGCGGTCCTGGGATGCAAAAAAGCGTGACACGTATGAGAAGATCCCGATGGCTGTACTCGTCAACGGATTCAGCGCGTCAGCCAGCGAAGTACTGAGTGCCTGTCTGCAGGACAACAAGCGGGCCGTAATTATCGGTGAGCGAACCTGGGGCAAAGGCAGCGTGCAGAACATCATCCGCATGGAGGAAGGCGAGAGCGCTCTGAAGCTCACCACTGCCAGTTATCACAGACCCAGTGGCGTCAATATCCATCGTTTCCCGGATATGAACGCTGACGACGAATGGGGAGTGACTCCGAACGAGGGCTACCTGATCAAGTACAACCGTCAACAACAGACGGAATGGCAACGCTATCGAAGAAAAAGAGATGTGCTTCGGCCTGCAGCAGATGTCGCCACAGATAACAGCGGCGAAGCAGAGGAAGTCTTCAGCGATACTCAGTTGGTGGCCGCTGTTGATTACCTTGCCAGCCAGCTGAAGAAGCCGGAAGAAACGGAGTAGACGCTATCGGGATACCGCACCAAGCTCACGGTCCATTAACCGAATCAGTCCCGCGAGACTGTTTACAGCCATTTTCTTCATGGCCTTGCCGCGATGCTTTTCAACAGTCTTAATGCTGATCCCCAGCTGAATGCCGATCGACTTGTTGGTCTCCCCTTTGTAGACAAGATCAATAACCTGGCGTTCGCGACCTGACAACCGATTCAGATACAGTGTTCCGTCAGGCAGAACAGCAGGCAGTTCCTCGTCATCGATTACCGCCCGGGCAAGTGCGACGAAAGCATCATCCAGTGACGCCAATAGCTGCTCTTGATTGTACGGCTTATCCAGAACAGTGACAGCCCCCTGTCGCATGGCTTCAACGGAAACCCGAGTTTCGGGGTACCCTGACAACAGAATCAGCTGAAATTTGCCGGAGAACTTTCTCAGCTGTTCCTGAACCTTCAAACCGCTAACGCCGGGCATGCGCTGATCTGAGATTACGACGCCCGGAGGCAGCTCGTGAATTTTCTCAAGAAACTCTGAGGAATTGGCGTAAGTGATGACCGTGTAGCCAGCCGCGTTCAACTGCAATTCAATGACTTCCAGGATCTGAACCTCGTCGTCAACGACATAGACCAAACGTACGGCCGGAGATGCTTCCAATTCCGCCACAACAACATTCCTGTCATAATGGTTGCACTATCAAGACTGACAACTGTTGACGTCATCTGCGCCTTCGCCAGACAATCCGCCGCACAAACTACCAGCAGATTCGAAAACGGACCAGCTAAACAATAACAAATTGCGCCCACAAAAATAATATTCACCCTTATGCAAAACCATGGCAAGACTGCGAAATTCCTCTGAAACACCTCCTCACCCCAGTCACCAATCAGGATTGCGTGAACAAGTTCCCATACCTGGAGCAGTTTTCAAACCGGTATAGTCGCGGGGCTCGTCGGCAAACCGCTCTCGTAGCGGGAAAGAAGTCTTCCGCGGCCACAAGTCAGCGTAAAACGTTGTGATGCAAAAGTATCACCTGTTACGGCACCGAATTCGCTTCGTTTGAGGACTGAACTCAACCCCGCTCATCAACTTGATTATTAAACCAGCGTGTGTTGTGTATAGCTTTGCCGACATCAATCTGACGACACCAGATAACATTAGACGGCTCAGAAATCATTCAGGGAATGCCTGCGGGCACCTTTAGCTTTAACCAGAAAGCAATCCACGATAGCTTATGCAACAGGTTATGGTCGCTCGGAACAGTCCGCCGCCGATGCCGATTGTGACTTCTCGGCATTCATCCCGTTTCCGTTGTCCGTCACAGAGTTGCGCAGGACGGGGGGCGGTTTCTGCCGGACAGCTCAAGGGCGTTGTCCTTCCCCAGTCCTGAACATTCGTGATGTCCAAACAGTATAACGACGATGACCAGCGGATGATTCGCCTTCAGGAAGGCGACCCGAGTGCGTTCGACGACATCGTTGACACATGGGAAGGGCCGCTGTACCGATTCTTTTTTCGCAATACGCGCGATGCACAGCGATCTGAAGATCTGGTGCAGGAAACACTGCTTCGACTGTATCGCAAGGCCTGGAATTACGTCCCGACGGGCCGATTTAAGGGTTGGCTGTTTCGCGTCGCCAGAAATCTTCTGATTGACAGTGTTCGACGCACATCCCACGACGCCCTGATCCGACGAGTGACAGTAACTGCCCCGGCTGACGGCGAGGCGGTTGACCTGTTGAACCTGATGTCCGGGGACGACGTATCAGCCGAGGCAAAAGTTTCACAGCAGGAAGCGGTCGCGGTCGTACATGAATTGCTTGACGACCTGCCGGAAGAACAGCGCCAGACATTTCTGCTCCACCATTTTGATGCACTCACCCTGTCGGAAGTCGCTGACGCGATGAACACGACGCTGCCAACGGCAAAGAGCAGATTGCGACTGGCCAAGGAAAAACTTCGTTATCATCTGACCTGTCGAGGTTTCGCGGAAGAAACTGTTTCCGAAATGAATTGATCCGTGGATCCGAATCATCCGTTCTGCCCCAATCAGGAATCGGGGTACATTAACCACAAATGCTTCGCACAAGAACGCTTTGACATTCACCTGACACGGGACAGGACATCCTGTTCAATGCTGCGTAAGAGAAACTGAACATGCCTCACTTCAGCCGCCTGACCGATATCGTGACCTGCAGTCTGACTGAGATTCTGGAGTCTTCTGACGATCCGGCTGCAACATTGCGGGAAGTCGTAGAGGAAATGGCGGAAGGCCTTACCAGTGCTCGTCGGGTTGCACGAACATCGGGTTCGAACCGTGACCGCCTGCAGAAAGAAATCACGAGTCATTCGACACAGTTGAACGACTGGCTGGCAAAGGCGAAAACAGCGTTATCCGAAGGCGACGAAACGACGGCTCGCGAAGCGCTGACGCGAAAGGTCGAAATCGAAGACCTGATTGAAGGCCTGACTCCGGAACTGGAGGCCGCCAATACAACATGGCAGAATATGTTGCGCATCCAGAAGGCACTGGAGGCTCGACATGCTGAAGCAATACGTCGAATGACCGAATTGACGGGAGAGACTCCGACAGTTCTGCTGGAATCCGAAACCGCGGCTCACGCAATCACACAGTCTCAGCAGGAAAAAAACACGGAAGTGGAAGCAGAACTGGAAGCGCTGCGTAAGCAGCTTGGCAGCTGAGATCGCAGATACTGATGCGTAAAGTGCTCAGATCTGTTCGGCTCCTCTTCATTTCCGTGCAGTCAGGGCAGGACAGCGGCGAGGTAGAACAGCGGCAAATTGTGCCAACAATCAGAACGCGCGCCGGCAAAACGTCTGTCCCGTGACAACTTGCTGACGGCACGCGCAGTTGACTAAATATACCGGCCGGTACGCTCCCTTTCGTTAGATACACAGAAACTGATGATGTCCACGCCAGCTGCACCTGCATCGTTTCATCACCGCCTGGTAAAGACACGAATTATCGCTACCATGGGACCGGCCTGTGAAGACGCACAGACGATCCGGCAGTTGATCCTTGAGGGCGTGGATGTTTTTCGCCTGAACTTCGCTCACGGCAGTCACGAATGGCTGGAAGAAGTACTTCATAAAATTCGGGCCATTTCAGCCGACCTGAAGATCCCCGTCGGCGTACTGGGCGATCTTTCCGGCCCGAAAATTCGGCTTGGCCAAATTCCCGGTGGCGAGCTGAGGTGTGGCGAGCGTGACACAGTTCGCTTTATTCGCGGCCGTGAAGCCGACAGCCCGCAAGATCTGACGTGTACCTACGAAAACCTGATCGGCGACGTCGACACAGGTGACCGCATCCTGCTGGCTGATGGCACCGTCGGTCTGATGGTAACGGGCAAGGCTGATGATGACCTGTCTGTAACATGCGTCGTGACAGAACCCGGCGTGGTGCGCAGCAAGCAGGGAGTCAACCTGCCCGGAGTCGTTTTAAGTACTTCCTGCATCACACCGAAGGACGAAGTGGATCTGGCATGGGCACTTGAACACCAGCTTGATTTCATTGGCCTGAGTTTTGTCCGAAGTGCCGACGACATCATACAGCTGAAAAGCATGATTCGTCAGCATGGATCGGATTCGCAACCGATTGTGGTGGCAAAGATCGAAAAGACGGAGGCAATCGCTGACCTGGAACGCATTCTTGAAGCAACCGACGCCGTCATGGTCGCTCGCGGAGACCTGGGCGTGGAAGCGGAAATCAGTCGCGTTCCAATCATGCAAAAGGAAATCATTCGTCGCTGCAATCAGGAACGGATCCCTGTGATTACGGCCACTCAGATGCTCGACAGCATGACCATCAACGACCTGCCGACTCGTGCGGAAGTCAGTGACGTGGCGAACGCAGTGATCGACGGAACCGACGCCGTCATGCTTTCAGGAGAAACGGCCATCGGCGAGCACCCGGCAGACTGTGTTCGTATGATGCAGAAAATCGTTCACGACGTCGCTCCTCTTGTGATCGGTCGAGGTGTCGAAGATCCGCATACTCACGAATCACGCCGTGCCAACCCTGTTACGGAAGCAGTTTCACTGGGCGCCACTGTCGTCGCAGATAAGCTGAAGGCTGATCTGATTGTAGTGGCGACCGATTCCGGACGCACTGCGCTGGCACTGTCCGGACGGCGAGGTCGAGTTCCCATTCTGGCAGTCGCGCATCGACAGGACATCGTACGCCGACTTTGCCTGTATTGGGGAGTGACATCCATTCAGAGCACACTGGTTCGTCAGTCGGCGGACGCACTACTGCAGTTTGTGGTCCAGTGGGGGCTGGACAATCACATCCTGAAGTCCGGACAGAAGATAATCGTGGTGGGTCACACCAACTGGCTGGGTGATGATCACGATCTATTGATGGTTCACGTCGTTCCATGATGGTCCGGAGCGAGATCCCGCATCGCCGCTGAGTGCGAACACGATTTGCGTGTGGCGACCAGTGTTTCTTGACGATAAACTGACGCTCTTCCGCCCCTGCTACCGTTTCAGGTCCCGCCATCACCATGCTTCGCCCACTGCTTTTGTTCCTTCCCTTCAGCTGTCTGTATGCTGCTGACGATCCAGACATGGCTATGCCATCAAGAGGCGCAGACGCCGAATTTTTCGAAGCGAAGATCCGGCCGGTTCTGGTGAAACATTGCTATAGGTGCCATTCGGCGGAAGCCGAGAAGGTACACGGCGGACTGCGGCTTGATTTCGCTGACAGTACACGAATGGGTGGCGAGTCCGGCCCCGCCGTCGTCCCTAACAAGGTGGAGGACAGCCTGTTGTTGTCTGCCTTGAAACACGAGTCCTTCGATATGCCGCCGGACCGCCGCCTGCCCGACGACATCATCGCGAATTTTGAAAATTGGATTAAGAACGGTGCCGTTGATCCGCGCGGCAACTCCGGTACAGCAGTGAAGCACTCGGCAGCCGACAGCGTTGATATCGAAGCCGGTCGCACCTTCTGGGCATTTCAGCCGCCGCAGCCTGCGAAACTTCCGGATTCGATTATAGAGTATTGGCGCCGCATCGACACGCTGGTCCAACAGCAGCTTGCTGAAACAGGGATTCGCCCGAACCGCAGAGCGGATCGGGCGGATCTGCTGCGTCGACTTTCTTTCGACCTGACCGGACTGCCACCGACAGAAAAGGAAGCCAAGGCATTTATCGCCGACGACAGGCCGAATGCGTATGCGATGCTGGTCGAACGCCTGCTTGGATCGCCTCGATATGGAGAACGCTGGACGAGATTATGGCTGGACGTTGCAAGGTATGCAGAGGACCAGGCTCACATTGTGGGCAGCAACAAGTCACTGTTCTATCCCAATGCGTATCGTTACCGCGACTGGGTCATCGATGCGTTCAACGAAGACCTTCCCTACGATCAATTTCTCAGTCAGCAGATCGCTGCCGATATCGTCGAAGGCGGATCAACAGATGACATCGTTGCGCTCGGGTTTATCGGACTGGGGCCAAAGTACTATCGGCGAAACGACCCGGAAGTCATGGCTGACGAATGGGAAGATCGCGTTGACGTCGTCAGTCGCGGGCTGCAGGGTCTGACGGTTGCATGCGCTCGCTGTCATGACCATAAATACGATCCGATTACGACAGAAGATTATTATGCTCTGGCCGGCATCTTTGCCGGAACAGAGATGTACAACAGGCCATTGTCCGATGACATTGAGCAGGACAAATCCGGAAAATCAAAAAGCCCGGAAGAATCTCTGCACATCGTACGAGATGCGAAGCCTCAGGATCTGGCGGTTATGATTCGAGGCGACGTGAACAACAGAGGGAACGTTGTACCTCGCGGTTTTCTGCACGTTATGTATCCAGGGCCACGTCGATCGTTTTCGAACGGCAGCGGCCGCCAGGAACTGGCTCAGGCGATTACGGATCCCGCCAATCCATTGACCGCTCGAGTAATGGTAAACCGTATCTGGCAGCAGTATTTCGGCAGAGGCCTGGTGGCGACTCCCAGTAACTTCGGCCGACTCGGAGAACTCCCGTCACACCCGAAACTGCTTGACGATCTGGCTGTCGGATTCATGAACAACGGGTGGAGTATCAAATGGCTGCATCGCCAGATCGTTCTTTCATCAACCTATCAACGATCCTCGACCCGAACGGCAGCATCTGTCGAGATCGATCCCGTCAACATATGGCTGTGGCGGGTACCGCGGCGACGGCTTTCTGTCGAAGGCTGGCGCGACGCCGTCCTGGCGGTAACGGGACAACTTGCGGAGCAGACCGGTGGCCCATCGATGAAGCCGGATGATCCCACCGAACTGCGACGGACAATTTATGCCGAAGTCAGTCGGTTTGAATTGAACCCGATTCTGTCATTGTTCGATTTCCCCGATCCCAACGCCCACTCTGCAGGACGTCTGGAAACAAATACGCCTTTGCAAAAACTGTTTCTGATGAACAGCGATTTCATCACGGCACACGCTGACGTGCTGGTCACTGATATCGAGGCATCAGAGACGACAGACGTCGAGCAGTCTGTCGCGGCAGTATTCCAACGGGTTTTTCAACGTGCTCCGGACGAAGAGGAACTGCGGGCTGCAACGGAGTTTCTTTCCGCTGACGACAACAATCTGGCACTCTTTGCGCAGGCGTTGCTGATTTCGAACGAATTCTGGTTCGTGGACTGAATCCGGCAGACTACGCCGGCGCCGCCAGCATTTTTCTTACGACGACAACCACGAATACCAGATACAGAACGCAAGCCACAATCAGCGGATATATCAGTGCAGGCATGGACGTCAACAGTCCGTCTGCCAGCCATGCCTGCGCAAAACACAGGGGCGCCATTCCGATGCCTGTGGCGACCGTCACTTTCCAGATGGGAATACGTGTCAGCCCGGCCGCGTAGGAAATCATGTCGCTGGAGGTCAGCGGGTTGATGCGCAGCAGAAAAACCAGCCACATTCCGTGCGACTCGACCTTCGCCTGCAACTGCTCAAGCCGTTGTTCCTCAAAAAAACGACAAAGCCACGTGCGACCCAGAATTCTGGTAACGGTACAGGCAATTGCCGCACCAATGACATTGCCCAGCAGCGACAGTGCCCCACCGGGAAACGGCCCAAAGATGATGCCTCCCGGCGCATACAGCATCAGACCGGGAATGGGAGCAACGACCACTTCCACGGTAACAAACACCACATAGACGAGCGGTGCAAAGTTTCCGAAGCTGAGGAAATACATTTTCAATCGCTCAAGCTTCACCGCTGGATCAGAATCCAAGCGCATCAGATCGTATACAATCCCGCCACTATGCCACGAAGCCGCCACCACACCCACGACGGCACAGACCGCAAAGATCATCAACAGCTTTGCTGTGCGAAAACCGGTTTGTCGTACGCTGGAGGTTACGGGTGGTGCCACATTGTCTGTACCGTGACCTGCAGTAAGTAAATCCCGTTTTCCTGAATCATCACTTCGATTCCAATTCACCGATTCCATCGAAGTGTCCGGTATTGAGCATGAGACATCGTAATCTGCATACGTGTGTTTTCCTGCGAGTGCCTTGATGTCACTGACGAAAAAAACTCCGGCCGATCTTCGCCGACAAGACGGAATCGTCCCGGTACGGAAAATACGCCGAACGTGACCCGCAACGAACACGAGTCCCTCTTATTCGAAGTGAAATTCTCGTAGACTGGCGAAGCAAATTCCAGCCAAATGTCGTCACACTTCGGACCCGCGCATGCAGCCTGACCGAGTTGAAGTCCCCACACTTCGTCGTTACCTGGTGCCGTTTGACCCCAAACGCGTACCCCATTTGTTCGCTGATGTACTGATTATCGGAGGCGGCATTGCAGGTACGAGAGCCGCTCTGGAGATCGCCCCTTCACTGCGAACGATTGTAGTCACGAAAGATCAGATCTCTCAGTCCAACAGCGCATGGGCACAGGGGGGAATTGCGGGAGTACTGGATCCCCTTGATGATTTTTCCAGTCACGTGGCTGATACTGTGGCAGCCGGCAAGGCGATGTGTGAGCAGAACGTTGTCGAATTTGTCGTTCGCGAAGCCCCCGATCGCATCCGGGAACTGATCCGCTACGGCACTGCATTCGACAAAGTTGATGGCAAAATTGCCCTGACTCTGGAAGGTGGCCACAGTCACCCGCGCGTGGCCCATGCGCTGGGAGACGCGACGGGAAAGGAAGTGATGCGAGCCATGCATCAGCGGGCTTTCGATTCTGACAATATCGATATCTGGCAACAGACTTTTACGATCGACCTCCTGACTCACGATGGCGCCTGCCGCGGTGCCCTTGTCTGGAACCCGAATCACGGTCGCACATTCGTATGGGCTAAGCAGACGATTCTGTGCACAGGCGGTGCCGGCGCCATGTATCGTGAAACGACGAATCCGTCGATCGCCACCGCCGATGGTCATGCTCTGGCATTTCGAGCCGGCTGTGCAGTGCGCGACATGGAATTCATGCAGTTCCATCCGACGGTATTGTACATCGCTGGCAGTTCACGGCACCTGATTTCGGAAGCCGTCCGCGGCGAAGGTGCTCACCTGGTCGATGCCACCGGCTATCGTTTCATGGCAGATTACAACGAAGCGATGGAACTGGCTCCACGCGATGTGGTAAGCCAGGCCATCACCCAGCAAATGACAAAGACGGCACACCCCTGCGTCTACCTTGACCTGGCCCCGATCGGCGAAGAGAAAATTCGCAGACGCTTTCCGCATATTGGAAAAATGTGCAGCGACTTCGGCGTGGACATCACGACCGACAGAGTCCCGGTGCGCCCCGGGGCTCACTACATGATCGGCGGTATCACAACCGACACAGACGGCCGCACTTCACTGCCAGGTCTGTGGGCCGCGGGCGAAGTCACGTCAACCGGGCTGCACGGCGCCAATCGACTGGCGAGCAATAGTCTGCTGGAAGGCGTCGTTTACGGCCTGCGCTGTGGCCAGAATGCTTCCCGCCTGGCACTTGATCAAAGCGACAGCTTCAGTGCTCCGTCCCTGACTTCGATGCCTGGACTTGACCATGACAGTGACGAGGCTCTGGACCTCACCGATATTCGCAATTCGCTCCGTAGCCTGATGTGGCGCAGCGTGGGGATAAGTCGCAACGAACCCGACCTGCATACAGCGCGACAGCAACTGGATTTTTGGGCGAGTTACGTCTGCCGTCGTGACCTGACCGACCCGGTTGGCTGGGAACTGCAGAACATGATGCTGGTTGGTCGCGTCATGGCCGCTGCGGCCCTCGCACGTCAGGAGAGTCGCGGCGTACATCTCCGCAGCGACTTTCCCGAAACCATTGATGCTGCCGCACAGCACATTACTGTGCAGGCGACAGGAACGGACGAATAAGTGAAGCGGCAGGGCAAGTCGACACGTATTCGACAGACGTCTTTCACCTTGCTGAGTCTGTGCTCTGGTAATCACGTCGTCGATGGACGTCAGGAAGCAAATGTCGGAATACTGGCTCGCGCAGTACCACGAAACTACTTCTGATAGATCGGCAGGTAGTGATACTTTACAGACAGACTCAGCACTGACATTGACGTCGCATACACTGCGCCGTGATTTCGTTCGGACCCGTTCTGAGCGGTCCATGATCCGTCAGCGGCCTGATTCTTGAGCAGCATTTCCTGCACCAGACGCTGAGCCGTCCTGGCATGTTCACCGCCCCGCTGATACATCCCCTGGGCATAATAATAAGTACCATATGAACAGAAGCGTTCCTTCCACTGCGGGGGTCGCGCCAGCAGCCAGTCAGCGGCGCCTGCAACCAGAGGCGAGTCATATTCGCCACAAACCTGCATCGCCAGCAATCCGGCCGCTGTCATTGTGAATGTGGGATTATTCTGGCGAGGCTCATAGCAAAAGCCGCTGGCCTTCATGTCAGGCAGACCATTTCGATCGAGCGGCGACGCATACGATCGCTTAAGATATTCAACAGCATCCCGAATGGCACTGGCAGGCACCTGCAGCCCGTCATTCTTTGCGGAACGAAGTGCCATGACCTGCCAGACAGAAACCGACAGATCGGCGTCGCGAGCGTTCGGGTTGTAACGCCAGCCACCGCGTGCATGAGTCGGTTTCTGTTCCTTCTGCGAACTAAGAATCACATCTATCGCCTTCTGACAGCGATCGTGAATCAACTGATCCTGTTCTTCACTGCCGCCCATCCCCAGCATCTCGGTCAGCATGAGTGTAATAATACCGTGGCCGTACATGCGAGAACCGTCTTTACTGCCGAAGTATCCCTTGTCATCAACGCGATCATCACGCAACACGTACGTCAATGCCTTGTGCATGGCCTGCCCTTCCGGAGTGGGATCAGCAGGCTGAATACCGACGCTGGCCATTGCCATAATCGATAACGCGGTCATTGTTGTATCAATCCCCTTGTCCAGCACAGCGCCGTCGTCGCGCTGTTTACTCACCAGGTAGGCAATGGCCCGGTCTACGGCGATATCTGTTTCGTCTTTCTGGAATACAGAGGGAACAGATTCCCTTGCGGCGACCGGCTTGTCCTGTGCCAACGCAGATGAAGACGAATGACACAGGAGTGAGAACGAAACGACAAGCCATCGGCTTAACGACACGCAAAACCGGAGATCTGCATCCCGATGACTAAATGATCGCGGCCTGCCGGGCACGCGGTTGAACGAATTCACCACTGCTACCTCTTCTTCCGAGCTCGTTCGGCCAGAACGCGAAAATAGGTTTCCACGCTCTTTCGATATTCCTCAGACACACCTTCAGACCGACTCGCGGTCAGATCCTCGGCGGACTTGCCCCGTAACATTCCCCATTTCGCGTTCTCATCACGGGTGACAGAAATTACAGTGAAGTCTGTCATAGCACCCGTGGTCGAAGGGTTGTCAGCCGACTCCAGTCCCCCTTCTCCCAGGGCCGTGACAGCCTGTTGCTGAGCCTGAGCCCGCGCAGCCGCCATCGCTGCCTGCTGCGACTGAGCCGCCTGAGCAAGCGCTTCGAGGTTCCGTGGGCTGGACTGATTCTGTTGCGACAGCGCAGCCTCCGGAACACCAGAGGCTGCCGCAGCCTGCTGCCGGTCCAGTTCATCCAGCGTACGTGCCAGCTGCTGGCCCTCTGCCAACTGCTCCTGAGTAAATGCAGGAGTTGTCGGCGAGCCACCAGCGGGCGGCCCCTGTGCTGCTGGATTCGTTTCTGTCTGACCATCTGCCTGCTCGCCACTGGCCGCCGCGCCAGGCGGCTGTCCACTGGCGGCAGGTTTGTCACCCTGCCCGGCCTGCTCACCGGCAGCGGCTTCTGCGGCCGCTGCCAGCATGGGTTCAACAACACCCGAAAGATGTTCGGCCTGTTGAGCAATAGCGGTCTCAGCGGCTGCAAGAGCCTGCTGTGCCTGCAAAGATTCTTCGTTTTTCCGCGGCTGGTCACTTTGTGCGTCTGCTTCTCCCTCCGTGGCTTCCGAGGTTGCGGTTGCAAGTAGCTTCGCAGCATCGGTGGATTCGTTGCTGGCCACCTGTTGAATGTTCCGGGCAGCATTCTGCAATGGTTCGACCGCCGCCATATTGTTGAGTCGCCGTTCGTGACGTGCCGCTCGAGCAACATCGTCAGCGGCCTTCTGAACGTCCTCGGTCACCTCACCCTGCTGTTGCTCCGCAGCAGCCAGCTGATTCCCGGACGGTGTCAATTCCTCACCAAAGTCTGTTCGCGCTGAGAGCTCTTCGGCCGTGCGATTGAGTTCTTCGGCAGCCTTAATCGCTTCATCGGCATACTGGTCCGCCAGCTCGGTAGCGGGGTTGGGGGCATTCAGCGGAGGCCGTGGTTTGCGGTTTATTTCGTCAGATTCCTGACGAGCCTGCTTCGCCTTCTGCTCTGCATCGTTCTGAACATCTTTCGCAGCATCTACTTTTTGCTGCTCCGCATCCCTGCGAGCTTCTTCACGCACAAGGTTGCGCTGCAGCCCGGCGTCATCAGGTTTGCGTTTCAGGTTGTTCTTCGCCTGCTGCACTCGGCGGTCGGCACTCCTGACCTGATTCTCGGCATTTCGAACATTCTGGTCGGCCCCGCGCTTCACATCGTCTGCTCGCTTGGCCACATCACTAGCCACTTTCTTCTGCTGATCGTGAAACTGCTGTCGACGTTTTTCTGAATCTTTTTTCGCCGCTTCCCGCGTTTTATCGTCGGCGTGAATTTTCTCATCCTTGCCCGTGGTCGACTGCTGTTTTGCCTGCTTCAGCATTTCCGTCGCTTCTGCCAGAGCAGACTTCGCATCCTGTGCTGTCTCGGCAAGTTCAGCCAGCATCTGATCGTCGCGAGCCGTGTTAGCTTTTGTTGCCGCGGCATTGAGTTTCTGTTGCGTCTCCGCAAATCTTTTCTGAGCTTCCGGCGTCTTGCCTCGTGCGGCTGCCTGATTGGCCTGAGCCACCAGAGCTCCTGAGAGCTCCGACGCCTCAGCTGCCATCTTCCGCAGGTCGTCTGCCAGTTGCTTCTTCTTCTGTTGAAATTTCTGGTCTGACCGTTCGTTGGCTTTCTGCAGATTTTGATCGTCCTGTGCGGCAAACTCGAGGGCGTTCCGGGCCTCTTGAAGTGTGTCTTCCGAGATCTCAGAGAGTGCCTGCTGCATCGCTGGATTACGAGCAAGCTCGGCTTCCAGCTCGGCCATTAACTGCTCCGCTTCCTGGTCGACCATTTGCTCAAACTGCGCCGCATCTTCGAACCGCTGGTCCATCTGTTGAGCGATACCGGATTCCTGCTCAGCCTGTCGAAGCTCGGCTCTCGACTCAGCCACATCCATGCCTTCATCCAGACGCTCAAAGTGCTCAGCAACGGTTTCCAGCGCCTGAGCAGTCTGCTCCTGCTGTTCTGCGGCCTGTGCCAGATCCTGTGCCTGCCTGTTGCCCGTATCACTTTCCTGAGCCTGGTCAAGTGCTCGATTCATGCGTTCTGCCGGTTCTTCAATGATAGCGATGCTGTCGTCTGCATCACGGGCGCGTTCGCGTTGTTCGTCGTCCAGCAAATCCTGAGAGTTGGCATCTTCCACGAGTGCATCAAACAGTTCTTCGAGCTGGTTGTTGATGGCTTCCTGTTGCTGCTGCAGTTCAGACAACGGACTGTCCGTAAGGGGAGAATCTGACTGCTCAGCGGCATCCGCGACATCTGTCGTTGCCTCTTCCATCCGGCGCAGCTGCTCGGCGGCCTGCTGAGCCATCTGTGGAATCGTGGGCGCATACCTCGCGATGACTGCTCGAGCCTCGGCCATCGTGGGCTGAAGCTCCTCAACCACAATCGCCAGGTTATCTCGAATTTCAACAAGTTCGTGACCGGCTCCAATCATCGCGTCTCGCTTCGAACGACGTGCAGTGATCTTGCGCTGGGCATCCCGCACAGCCGCGGACGACCGCAATTGATCAAGTTTCGCAACCAATTCACTGTCGACACCAGATTCACGCAGACGCTGTACGGCCAGTTCAACACCGCGCTGCACGACATCCCATTGCCGTGGGTGATCAATATGAGAATGAATCTGCTGAGACCCCCAGCGTTCCATGCTCAGCAACGAGTTCAACGCATTACGCGCCAGGATCAGCTCGTGGCCGGCTTCCAAAGTTCGATATGCGGGAGCAATCTCCAGCAGGTGATCCGGGATATCGGAATCCTGCGGCGGGATCGAACGATGCTGGTTCAGCAATGACGTCACTGCTCTGTGCGTTAAACCCGCATCAGCAGCATATTGAGAATCCGAATCGCGACGAGTCTGAGTCAGTTCGCGACGAACCCGCAGCTGTCCGACGCTGTAACGGTGCTTGAGGTCAATTTCTGCCACGAAACGTTCGGCCTGTTCCAGCAGTTTCCGGCTTTCACCTGAATCCTCTGAGTCAGCGGCCTGCGCTGCTATCTGATTTTCCTGCTGCATCGCTCGGGCCACTTCGTAGACAGGAAGATACAGACTGCCGCTCCGGGCAACGAAGTCCCGCCGCGCACCGATCAGCCGATTGGGGAGCCCTCCGTCAACCACGTCGTACTGCTGCTTCTGTTCAAGCTGACGCAGAAAATCCTGCGACACCCGCTGCAGATCCGTCAGCTTCTCCTCGGATTCCATCGCTTCCTGAAATCGCTGCCGATACATTTCAGACCAGCCCAGCAGGCTTTGCATCTGAGCATCGATACTGCTGGACATTTGCCGCCGGTGATCGTGAATCAGACGTTCGAGTATCGTCAGCTGATTGGTGACGATTGTTTCCTGCCGAACCAGCCGGTCCCACGTTTGAGTCGGACTGTCGACGACCAGTCGTTGCTGCCTTAACAGCCCATCCATATCGAAAGCGACAGACGACAGGAAATTGTGTGCCATCAGGTGCTGATAATGGATCGCGACGTTCTTTGCGTCATCTGCCGTACGTTCGAAATTCTTCTTCAGCTGGTCGAGGTCGCGTGTTATTAGTTTTGCGTCGTCGGTGTGCTGCAGCGCTTTCAAAAGCCAGGCCGGGACATTCGCATGCTCGTGCTGCAGGCGAGCAACCACCTGCCCGGTCAATTCCAGATCTGAAGCATCAGCGCCGGCTGGCATCTGACGTTCTACTTTTCTGATTTCGTCCAGTAACAGTCCGGCCTGCTCACGCTGCCTCGATGCCAGATCCACAAGCGTTGTTCGATCAAGAGCCGTTTCTTTGTCGCTGCGTTCGGTCTGCCGAAGACGTTCGATCACTTCCAGGGCTGATACTCTGTGCTCCGCCAGAAGCTCAGCAAAGCTCAACAGCTGATCGTACAACCCGACCTTGCGTTTCATGACAGCATGTCGGTCCGGATCAAAATCCGGAGCCGATACGATGATTCTTAGAGGAACGGATTCGCCTGCATTGCCCTTGCGGTCGGTCGCAACCAGTTTCGTGGTGATCTGATCGCCGGTTTGCAGTTCATGAGACAACAGATCCCACTGCCATGCCGCGGTCATGTGCCGCCCTCCATCGTCCGCAGATGACTGCGGCTGCAGCGGCAGAGCTTCCCATTCATCTCCGTTAATGGAAACATGCTGCTCTAGACTGACCAGCGGCAGGTCGTCTTCTGCCATGGCCTGCAATGCCAGAATGTCATTTGGAGGCAGCAGCAGAGTCGACTCCTTCTGATCCACAAATCCGGCTCGGGGAATCAGGTCCGGCTGCGGACGGATTTCGTATTTCGGGCTGAAGAAATTTTCGAATCCGGTTTCCTTCGAAACCAGATGAACCTTGTAGATAGCGGCTTCGTCAACCGGAACAGTTGCCGTCCAGAACAACCTTTCTCCCTCAGACGAATCCTGTCTGCCTTCGACGTCCGGCGGCAGTGGCTGTCCTGCGGGCGTGAGCGGAATGATCTGCATCTCACCGGAACCGGACGCATCAATCCTCAGTTCCGCTGTGGAAACCTGCTGATCCAGTTTCAGCACCAGTTCCGTCGTCGTCCCTTCCAGCACCAGCAGATCACCGTGAGCCTCTGTAATGGTTTCTGCCGGCAACTGTGCGTATTCAGGGTAATGGTATGTTTTGTGGAACGCCGTGACGCGTGGACGCGGACGAGACTCAATTCGATAGCGCCGGGTAATCGCGTCTCCCGCCAGCACGCGGTACTCCACCGACTCATCTGCCACATGAATATTGCATGCGAACTCAGTATCGGTGCGACCTCGCATGGATTGGCGCACGGCGCCCTGCGTCGGCGTAAACGTTTCCAGCGTCACTTCGTCCACGCTTCCACCCGTCACGTCGACGATGACTGCCACGGTTTCGTCTTCCGCCAGTGTCAGCGAATGGGGTGTTGGCTGCAGCACCTCAACCTGAATCCGGGATACTCGGGCGATATTTGCGCCGGGCAGCATGGCACGAGCGGCCAATTGTCGAATCCGCGAGTCACTGGACGACAGCAGCGCGGCGAAAACTAACAATACGAATGCAGCGACAACCCATTTACCGACCAGACGGAACGGCAATAGTTTCGGAACTCGAATCTGTCCCATCTGTCCAGCCACCTGCCCCTGCAGCAGATTCCGAAAGACAGGTGAATCATGCACACTGGATGGATCGTCGGCAGCCAGTTCGACAGCCGACAGCAGGTTTTCACGAAGTTCCGGTTCAACCTGCTCCACCTGCGCAGCGATCTCTTCGTTCGCCGGCACATGAATCATTCGACGCAGACACGTCACCCATACTGTTGCGATGACCGTCAGATACACGGCACCGCTCAGGCACCAGCGAACGTTATCGCTCAGCAGCCAGTACCAGTCGATCAGTGCCACCAGTGCGACACATAACAGCAGACTGACGATTCCTGCGCAGATTCCTCTGGCAACAATCAATCGTACTCGACGACGACCAAAATGCCGTAGTTTGCCGACAACAAGCGGATCAAGACTGACATTCATCGGAATACTGTTCATTACAACAACCCCGCGCGCTTACGAAGTAACCACTCTACGGTCAACAGGATAACAACCGCCGCAAACCACCAATAGCTCTGCCAGATTATAGTGTCAGATTCAACCACGCGACCACTGCTGAGCGGGCTAAGCAGATCAGGCAGCCTGTACATCTGTTCTTCGCGAAGATATCTCCCTCCGGAAGTCGCAGCCATTTGCCTTAACAGAGATTCGTTGGCCATTGTCTGTACCATTTCGCCGGACTCCGGAGGCAATACCACAAAGCGACTGCGTGCTTTCAGTATAGATTCACTGTATCCGGCGGCCCGTACGGAAACTTCGTATTCGCCATGTGGAAGGGCGCCGGTGCGACTGCGATAGATGCCGGGTACGTCCGGGTCTGCACTCAGGCCGACCGTCGACACGATCTGACCATCTTTCCACATCAGGGCGTCAGCTGTCGCAGCAATCGCCGGTTTGCCATCGAGCCCCAACAGCCGAACGCGAATATCAACAGATTCACCAGAGTCATAGCTGACCGAGCCGCTGTCGATCGAAACATATTCGTCGCTGACGGCAAACGGCCGCGGCATCACAAATTTTGCCAGCTGGTTCCAGATCCGCTGGTGATAAATGTCCGCAGCTTTGTAACGCCAGCGCCACGTTTCATCGAAGGCCTGGTACAGAATTCGTCCGGCACCGTAGGCTCGAGTCACAAGGACAGGCCGTTGCTGCCCGTCAACTTCCGCTTCCACCAGCACTTCCGCACCCGGCAGCGCTGCGACCGCCACCAGTGTGTGGGGCGACGGCAGTTCCGTCCAGAAGCGACGATTCTGCTGATCGTCAACGGCCAGCTGCAAAGCACTTTCCGCAGCGCCTCTGTCCGTCAGACGCAGTGAACCGGGCCTGGAAGCGATCACGTCCGGCACCCATTCTACCGGCAGCAGGCTGGCCAGGTTCTGTTCGGTCAACTGTCGCAGTCGGCCACGCTGGCCGTCAATGAACACCATTCCACCGCCACGAATCGATACGAATTCGCGAAGCCATTGATATTCGTGATCAGACAACAGGTCCGCAGCGATTTCACCAAAGATGACCAGGTCATATCCGAACAGCTGATCGCGAGTCGTGGGAAACTGATTGTCATGGTCGCCTCGAGGCAATGCGGCAGCGTCCGTGCCGGGACCGGCAATCACGGTATCGACATGCCACTGCTGATCCCGTTCAAAGACGTTGCGCAGATACCGCGTTTCCCAGCGTGATCGACCGTCGATGATCAGCAGTCTGTAGCTTTGCGTAATGGCGGCAAGCCGCAGCGTTCGCTGGTTATTGGATGTTTCGGATTCCCCCGGAAGTGGAGCAATCGACGCTTCAAGCTGCAGCGGCAGTGTGTGGTGTTTCACGTCCGATACAAACTGACTTCCCAGACCTTCTATGAGCTCGTCAATTGAAAACTCGAATTCGATGCGCAGATCGCCCAGAGATTGAGTCAACAGTTGCTGCTGCCACAGAACTTCATCCTCGTAGCTGATCCGGGCCACATATGGTTCGCCGGCAGGCATACGATCACGAACAATCATGACGCCTCGAACGCCGTCCTTCTGAAAGACCATCTCGGGGTGCTCCAGTCCCACCACGGCCAGATCCGCTGCCTGACGAGCGGCACCTGTGGAAACTGTATAGAAGGCGACACCCTGCCGGCCAAGAATCCGCGCCGACTGCAGAGGCGACGGGCCGGCATTGTGCTGACCATCTGTGAGCAGCACAATTGCGGTTTGCGGCTGTGCGCCGTCACCGTCACCGTCACTGCTGTCGGCCAGGGCGACAGATTTCCGGGTCGATGTAATGCCGCTGCTCAGATCAGTGAGCGCAGCAAACGACGGGACCGTTGCGTCGGGAGCAGCAATGTCTTCGCCCGTAGTGCTGTTCTGCCCCAACAGGCTGTACCCGTTTCCTGCAGTCTGATCGGGGACGGCCCTGGCACCGGATAGTGTAAACACTTCGACGTCGTGCTTTTCCCGAAGTTTCGCCAGCACGTCTGCTGCGGAACCAGCCAGACCAAGTTCCGCGCGCCGCCACCGCGGCGTCTCGTCGAACATCGTAATCGCCGCCTTAATCGATTCGTCACCGGAATTTACAACCTGAGCCACGATGTCGTCAAATGCGCGCTGCACGTCCGACTCCACCGAGTCGATCGTCTCCGCCAGCATCGTCAACTGTGAGACTGCCGTATCAACATCGGTTTCGTCAAGATCCTCAAGTGGATGAATAACATCGCTTGACAGTCGTTGCACGACGGTTTCCGGCAGGCCTTGCGGCAGCTCCCTGAGGCTTGTCAGAAGAGCGTTCTTCGCCGCCTTAATCACACCAGCATCAATCTGCCCGGGAGAGCCGGACTCCATCGGAGCCTCCTGTTCCGCGGGATCATTGGCGGGAAGCGACCCACGGCTTGCCGCAACCGTTAACTGCTCTACAAGCTCCCTCCGTGCATTCGCAAGATCATCGGCAAGGTACAGCAACGTATCATCGACCTTACCGTCACCCAACCAGCCGATCTGCTCCGCCGTCAGCAATTTGCGCCCGGTCGACATATGCGCGTCACACATTGTCATGCTGTTTGAGGCATCCACGTAGATCTTTACTCGGCCGAGTTCGCCGATGATTGTGCGATGGTGCAGCACTGGTCCGGTAAGAATGATCACACCCAGAAAAAATGCCACGGACCGCAGCAACGGCAATAACCATTTCAGCCGAGCCGGCAGGTCAAAGCTCTCCCGATGGTAATAACGCCACGACATTACGGCGACCAGCAGTGCCAGAAGCAGCCCCAGCCATAGTGACAGATCGCCGACGAAACGCAGGCTTGTCATATCCGAACCCTCGCGAATCGTTGTTGCAACACAAGCTCCAGAAACATGAACGCCAGCAGGGCCGCCAGCACGTACCGCCAGATTTCCTGACCGTGTCGACGCAGACGATCGCGTTCCAGATACTCCTGAGGCGACGTGACCAGTTCGGCTCCCATATTTGTCCCCAGTGCCGCCAGTCGCGGATCGTCCAGAACATCCAGGCGGGATTCACTACGAGACGTTTCCGCCACGAAATGAATCGAATCCGACGACGGCATTGTCATCGTGTACACGCCAGGTCGCTGCGTTCCGTCAAAACGTGCAAGACGCATTTTTCCGCGGGACACAGATGACAGCGTGCGGCGGGAACCACCGGGTGTAACCACTGACAACGGTACACCAAGGCCTCCGTCTGCTGTTTCCTCTGCCCGGTCAGCAGTAGCGCTGTCACCTTCGGATGCGCCTGTGAATTCGTCCGGTGCGAACAACGCGACTGCCGGTTCACCGGTGGCGATGTTGCGTGGCGGCAAAATCTGAGATGCCATTGTTGTGACCAGCTGCTGAACCAGCGGCACAAAACATGGCCGCATCGGCAGGTCAGACCAGTCTGCATCGCCGGCCGTCGCCATCTGCACGACGACTCCGTCACCAAAACGCTGTTCCACCAGCAGTGGATCGCCAGTGTCCAGGCGGGCCATCACCACAACGTCACTGTCCGGCTCCGGACCACCGTCCTCACTATTGCCATCAGACGATACTCCCGTCAATTCATACCACTGTCGAATTTCGGCTGTCGACAAATCCCCGTTCGCCGCTTCGTTAAAAAACTCCAGCGCCGAGTGCTCAAAGTGCTGCGCGACGATACGCGAACTCTTTCCCTGATCGTCAATCTGCCCGCGAGGCGCACCAAAGGCCAGGGGAAGTAGGCCTGTACCGCCGGCAAACATAACGTCACGATACCAGTTCAGGTCAATACGATTTCCGGCACAGGTCAGCAGAGCTCCCCCCTGATGAACGAAAGCAGATAACGCCTTCAACTGAGCATCACTCAGTTTTGACACATTTGCCAGCACCACGACTCGTGCTGTCTTCAGTGCTTCTTCCCCGAAGTCGTTGACAGAAACTGTCTGGGTTTCCACAAGATCAGACAGGCGTACCCGACCAAAAGTGTACGGCGTCAGCGCCACGGACAGGAAATCTGTTTCGCCCTGCAACGGCTGAGAACTGGGATCACCGTCGACCAGCAGCACGTTGATACTGTCCCATACGGTGACGGCGGCGGCCAGTCGATTGTCAGTGGCAAGCGGATCATCGGTTGCCACTGCGACCTCTATCACATGAGATCCGGGCGAATCGAATGTACAGGGAAATAATGCCTGCGTAATTCCGTTCGGTGCCAGTGCAACCTGCGACACAAGATGTTCAGCACCGTCAATGCGCATGGACACGCGAACAGTGTCGTGTGCGGTTGTACCGTGATTCCGCAGGTTAGCTCTGACAGACAGGCGTTGACCGACTCCCAGAGCCCGTGCAGGAAAGTTGAGGGACTCGACAGAGACATTACCGCTGGTCGATTCGCCAACCTGCAGCAATGTCAGTGCGGGCTTGATGTCCATCGCCTCAACCTGCCGATGAATGGTATCTGCGACATTTGCACCCACAGCGTCCCAGTCCGCAGATTGAAAATCACTGATAACAATCAGTTCGCGCCGGGAATTAGACATACCTGACAACACAGTCAGGGCTTCGTCCAGTGCCGACTGCATATCGCTGGCACCGTAACCGGCCTGCAGCTGTCTTAGCCTTCTGACGACCGCTTCCGGATCAAACACCGGCTGATCGAACAGCGGCGTGGGACGACCACCGGTTTGAATCACCGCCACCTCAGAGCCTCGACTGGTCGCGCCGATAATCGTGCACGCCGCATCAACTGCATCTTCAAACCGGGACCCTGTCCGACCAACCACGTCCATCGAGTAGCTGTTGTCCAGCAGGACAACAGCCGACACGGGAGCATCACCTTCCAGCAGCCGTGACCCGGTCAGGACCGGGCGAGCCAGGCAGAAGGCCAACAGCACGGGAATGGCACATCGAATCAGAAGCAGAATCATCTGCTCCAGGTGAAACCGTTTGTGGTTGACCTTGATCACAGATTCCAGCAGGTGCATCGCACCCCATTGGACTGTACGAAATCTGCTGCGATTCAGAATGTGGATGACCAGCGGTATCAGAAATGCCGCCGCACCAAATGCGAGAGCCTGATTGAGAAACGTCAAGTCAAATTCTTTCACGTCTTGTGGTTTCAGGAACCGGCCTGATTAATCCCGGGACCCGAACCGGCCAACTGACTGCCGAATGCCGGAAGCGGTAATCCCTGACGAAACTCGTCAGCCGCACTCACGCCCGAACTAATTCTGCAACAGTCAG
>Ga0315331_10000043_pt1 | contig 58872 bp, 68 predicted proteins | sample M160m34915metaG_FD_203456 | JGI IMG/M metagenome (GOLD analysis project Ga0315331, IMG submission 203456) | Ammonia-oxidizing marine archaeal communities from Monterey Bay, California, United States - M1 60m 34915 | ecosystem: Environmental > Aquatic > Marine > Intertidal zone | place: USA...
TTGAGAGACTCTTGAGTATTATAACTAAGTGCTCCCATCTGATAACTTTCTGCTGTGAACATACCCGGAACTAACTCATTCTGAGGATTCTGTACGCTGAGTATCAACTCTCCACAGGCTTCAGGAACTTTAGGGTAGTACACCACACTTAGATGAGCGTAGTCATGAGTATGCTTGGAGATATTCTCTCCACTCTTTGTTTTTGTACCCCAACACCTCACAACCTCAAAGTTGAACATCTCATGGTTTACACCAATGTCCATACAGTAGTGAAATATAGCAGTACTTAAAGGACTAAAAAAGTCATCATACCTTGAATCTTGATGATACTTTTCAAAACCGTTTACATCTCCTGTCCACGCCTTATCATCGTATTTATGTTCTTCACCTTCTGCATCAGAGATATTGTTCTCTATCTCCTCACACAAAAAATCTCGGTACTCTTGAGAGAGTCCGAGACTTCCTGAACCTACAGAGAGTTGACCAAGAGTTCCTAAATCATTTTTAGTTATATCACTCATCAGCTCCACCAATCATCGCTTGTAGCTACAAGTAGAATTAGGGCAAACCCTAGTAATATAATATAAGTGGAATCAATACCGATCATGTCTGCGTATCACCTTTCCTTCCGTGTTAATAAAATTAAGTAGCAAATTACCAAGTACATAGCCAAGAGCAATCCCGACTACAAAAGTTATAAACTCAATGATCATTGCGGGGTCTCCAAAGTTATAGTTTCAGTTTCAGGGTACTTTGAACACAATACCAAATTATATTTGAGTGGGTGATCCACACATACAACTTCGTTGAAGTGTACTTCTTCCCTACCTTTTTTAGTTCCTAGGCTGTAGGCTATCGAACCTGCTACAAAAATGCAGGTAACGATAAAGCCAGCGTGCAGAGCTTGATCTCTATTCAACATCGATATCCTCCAGAGATGCGAGTGCTGCCATGAAGTCAATTTTATCGTTGTAGACGTAAGTTTTGCTGACATAGTTATCATCATGGTCAGTACCAGTTAGAAAAATTGTATAACCGTTGACAGCCATGGTGAATCTATTTTCTTCTTGAATTGTTTTAAAGTGGTCACTTATCATATTTTATTCCTTTTTCTTAATTGTTTACGCTTAGTTTTAATTGGTGGTATTTTTTTCACCCCATTATTAAACGGAGTGTCCCAGTAGTCTAAGGGAAGATGTGCATATAAAGTTGATACATCTGGATTCAATGGTTTATGCACTACAGAGGTAGCCCCACACTGAGAACAATGAAGATATGAAGTTTCGTTTATATCTTGATCAAACTCATCATTTTCACCCCCAAACTGATCTATTAAATTCATTGACCCGTTCTTGCAGTAAAAACATGAAGCATACCCCAAAGGACTACTATAAGTGTTCATTTGATATTTTTGATTGAATAATTTTCGCTAATTGAGGAGGACTGTAATTACGTCCTTTTAATACTTTGCCATCTTCTCGGTAGATAGGCTTACCGTCTATACCTAGCTTGCTCATGTTACTCCGTTGTACTTCATTGAAACAAGTATCAAGGTCAATGCCGAAAGCATGACCAGCTCCATATGTAACATAAAGAATATCGGTGAGTGCATCAGCTATCTCCACAATATCTTTTGCATCAAGTGCTTCTTGTAGCTCATCAACTTCTTCTTGAATTAAATCTAGACGAAGCTGTGCTAGGTCATCGTTTGGTAGTGTAGGCTTCATCAAGGTGTCTTGACCAAAAGCGTGCATAAACTGCCATACTTTATTAAAATTAGTCATATTATACGTTCCATTCTGATTGTTCTTCTAGTGCGAATCTTGCCACTTGGACATACTCTCGATCTTCTTCATTTAGCACAGAGAAGTACCCTGAGCATTTAAGAATTTGATTCAAAGTCCCTTCGGGGTCGCTGATGTGTTTTTGAGTTTCCATCATCTCCTGAAGTGTGTCCATATGGGCGTTAATTTTATCTCGAGTGTTACTCATGCTCTGTAAACACCTCAAGTTGTACGTCATCGTAGCCTTTATCTAACCAAAGCTCGTAGACATGATTTGCTTGAGAATGACTTGGTCCTTCGTAGACAATACCTCCGCCTACCCAAACCATAAAAACTGTCTTAGTGGAAGAGGTCGGGGGAAGTTTCATCGTGTAATTTCTCCAAAGTCATTAGTCGTTCTTCGTAGTCAGCAATCTTTGCAACTGCTGAGTCAATTTCTTCAATGATGTTCATGTGCTCAGGAATGAGCGTAGGTGTTTTAAGCCACACCTTGACGTTGTACTCTTGCTCTCGTATGACAGCTTTGTACTTAGTCTTTAAGGCTTTATATAGTTCGTTGTCCACTAATGTATCTCCTTGCTCTCTAAATATTCATATTCTTGTGCTAGTGGGCACTTCTGTTTGGAAAACCTTACTTCATCAGCTTTGATAAGTTGCTCTGTAAGGTGTTGTATGATAGTCGCTTCGGGGTCGCCCAAATCTTCATCTTCTGTGTGCATGAACACAAACTGAGCGACACTGTTAGCTAATATTGGGTGATCATGAATGAGTGAGTGATGAAACATTATCATAATTTCATGAAACTCACCACGATCGAATAGGTCTACTAAAACTCCGTTACTCATCTCGAAATATCTCTGGCAAAACTAAAAGCACAGAGGTTACAAACAATAGTACAAAAGAATCTTCTATATCGCTTGCAGCCTCAGGTGCTAGGCTTAAAAACATTACAATGACATACGCATACCACAGGAAACTTGCAATCTTAAACATTGTACTCCCATGGAAAGCTTGCCATAAATAACTGATCTTCGTATTTGTGCGCTTCGATTTCCCAAGGTTGGGACTCATATGGTGTATTTGTGTGATCCATGCCTTTGTAGGCGCATAGATCAGAAGATAACTCACCTGCCCAGAATTGGCGAGCATGGATAAGCTCGTGGGCAAGAGTGCGAAGTTGCATAAGGAATGGGAAGTTGCTCGCAATGGTGATATCAACTTCACCGATATCGCCTGTGCAATGACCATGAGAATAACCACCGTCAAGCATATGCACAAAACGAATGTTGAGATCAGTGTGCTCAAGGTCATGAATATTCATATACTCAAGAGCATTGTTCACAAACATTTGAACAAGGTGTAACTTTTTGGTATTTTTGAATCTTACTCTCATTTTTCTTACTCCTTTAATTTAGAAGTATATTATACTAAAAAATGAAGGAAAAGTCAAGAACTATTTCTCTAGAAGTTGTAGCATTTTATTGAGATACCAAATGGCTTTTTTAATATTTTCTTTTGGGTCGCCCTTGGTAAACATTCTAGTGCCAGTGTATTTGATGACATTACCTTGACAATAGTCCAAAGCTCCACCATTATCTAGTACGTCTATGATGTAATCAATAGTTTCGATCTCACCATAGTTGTAATGTGGTGGTTTGTTTACTAAATCTGTTTTATCATTCATTTTATCAGACCTTTAACCCAGTTCTCTGCGGCATCCTCTACAAAATGTATACTCTTATTCGGGATTAGCACGTCTTGTTGAAAAATTTGATTTGTGAAACAACGATATCCATACTCATTATTCGTAGTGGCAAAGATATATGCTCTACGAATAGTAGTATCGCTGTGAAAGTAGTTGGATTGTGATATATATTCTAGGTCGCTTCTATGATACTTAGTTATCTCCATCATACGTTCCCTCTAATATTTGCACTGCGGCTACTGAAGCGTCCTCCACGGTCTCTGCTCTCCAAGCATTTACTATCTCATCGCCTATATACTCTATAATACAGGGCTTGTTACCACTTGTATGTTCCACATATATAGTTCTTCCAGGTGAGGTAGCCTGTGTATATGACTCTATTTGAAGACCTGAGCTAAATAGTATATCACTAGTATTTTCTATCTTTTCTAGTACTACTTTCATTATTCCTCCGATTTCTATTAACTGCTGCTTTATGTTTCTTTCTGCGTTTATCACTAGGCTTTTCATAGTAGCCTCGTTCTCTTACTTCGAATATTGTTCCTTCTTCTATAGTTTTACGTTTAAACTGTCGAATAGCTTTTTCGAAGTTACCTCTGCGTACTACTACTTTCATAAATATACCTTTTTACCTTTTCGCGTGTACTTAGTTCTATCACGAAATACTTTAGCACGAAAGGGCGCTTCGGGGTCGAAGAGAATCTTATGTGCTCGTGTCTTTGGTGCTTTCTTCTTTTTCATACTCTCCACCCATGTTTTCTCAAGTACTCAATCTGTTTGCGTACTGCTGTTTCTGTTCGATCAGGAAGCATCTCAGCAATTTCTCTGACTGTGCGCAATCCTGCCCACTTCTCCAGCACAATGCGTTCGCCTCTTGACCATGGTTTCTTTTCATAATTTTTCATAGTGCATATTATACAAAAAATTGGGGTCTTTGTCAAGAGTTTTTTTAAGTTGGCTGTTAAAAATACTTCTTGACTTTTCCTTGTCATTTTGTTATAATATGCGTATAAATTTGACAATAGGAAAAACTAATTATGATAGAGATACCGAGTTTCTTAATATTTGTATTTTGTCTTGCAGGTTGTGGGGTTCATGCCTTTCACCTAGGTAAGCAAGTGGGTGTGGAGAACACCATCGAGTATCTACATGATAAAGGTATTGTAGAGTTCGAGGAATATACAGATGAGTAAAGGATCGAAACGCAGAAAGCCTTTAGTTGATGAACAAACAATCTCAGATAATTGGGACAGAATTTTTAATCAGGAGACAGAGAATGAAAGCGAAAGTGAAGAAAGCAGTATACAAAGTGACGGGGACAGTTCTAGTATGGATAGCTAGAAGCCTAGGCTTTGTATGCTCACAATTAGAAAAAGCTGACACAGCCGTTAGTAGCGTAGGCATGGAAATGCTTGATGTAGCGAATGGCATACAGTAAGAAAGTTATAGACCACTACGAGAACCCTCGTAATGTGGGAAAGTTTGATGAAAAAGATACAGATGTCGGCACAGGTATGGTGGGAGCACCCGCTTGTGGCGATGTTATGCGTTTACAAATAAAGGTAGGTGATGATGGAATTATTAAAGATGCTAAGTTTAAAACCTATGGGTGTGGTAGTGCTATTGCTAGCAGTAGTTTACTTACCGAATGGGTCAAAGGAAAGAGTCTTAGCGATGCCACCGCAATCAAGAATAGCGAAATTGCAGAAGAGCTTGCCCTACCCCCAGTAAAAATACATTGCTCAGTATTAGCGGAAGACGCAATCAAAGCAGCAATCAATGATTATAAGCAAAGACAAGCTGAGTCTTAAACACAGCACTTAACTAACCAAGTACCGAAAGGGCTTAAGCTGCGTGTCGAAAGAGCGCAAAGGAGTAAGAAAATGACTTTACAACAACATCAATTAACAATGGCAGACTTTCCGAAATTTTTTCTAGGGTTTGACCGACTACAGCAAGATGTTTTCTCCAATGTAGGAGATCAAGGCTACCCACGTTATAATGTCGTAAAAGTAGGAGAAGCAGGTTATCGTATAGAGCTTGCAATTCCTGGCTGGGACAAGGCAGACGTAGCCATTCAATTACATAAGAATATATTGACTATAGAAGGCAAAAGAGCAAAATCAGACGTGCAGGAAACTTATCTTCATAAGGGACTAAGCGGTAAAGGTTTCACTAGAAATTTCAAAGTCGGAGACTACATTGTTTTGGACAAAGCATATATGGAGCGTGGTCTCCTGTGCATTGACCTCAGCGAACAAATCCCCGAGGCAGAGAAACCTGTTACTGTGGACATTCTTTAAGGAGAAGATATGAATAAAGAAAAAGCCTGTGCTTTTTGTGCGACCGTTAGCAACATCGCACTATTTGTAACAATAGCTTTTCTTCCCTCATACCTAGTCTACGTGACAATTTAGGAGTATAAATGAATATAGAACGAGTACAAAAACAGTTAGAAATCGATGAAGGCGTTGTCTACGAAGTTTACAACGACCATCTCGGCTATCCAACCTTTGGTATAGGACACCTAATAAGAAAAGAAGATCCCGAATTCGGAGAGCCAGTCGGAACTCCAATCTCTAAAGAGCGGGTAGCAGATGCTTTTGCAGCCGATATCTCCATAGCTTGTGGCGAGTGCGAAGTTCTGTATGATTTTTGGGAAGAGCTACCAGAGGAAGTCCAAGAGATTCTCGTCAATATGATGTTTAATCTTGGGCGTCCTCGACTTAGTAAGTTTAAAAAGATGACAGCTGCCCTTGAGATGGGTGACTGGAATAAAGCTGCTATCGAAGGGCGAGACTCTCGTTGGTATAACCAAGTAGGTAATCGAGCCGAGAGGTTGATGACGAGGATGGAAAATGTTAAATCTTGGTAGCCTAGTTGGTCCAGTAACGGGACTGCTCGATAAGTTTATCGAGGATAAAGATGTAAAAAATAAGTTAGCTCATGAAGTAGCAACAATGTCAGAAAGACACGCCCAAGAGCTAGCAAAAGGGCAAATGGAAATAAACAAAACAGAAGCTGCACATAAGTCACTATTCGTAGCTGGATGGCGACCTGCAATAGGTTGGATATGTGGACTTGGCATGGCTTCGAATTTTATACTAATACCTATGGCCAACTTTGTACTTGCTCTTACAGGAAGTCCAGTAGTAGTACCATTATTAGATACAGGTGAGATGATGCCAGTACTGATGGGTATGCTTGGTTTAGGTGCAATGAGAACTTATGAGAAAAAAGAAGGGGTTCAAAGAGACAAATGACAACACTTGTACAAGAAGCAAGGCAAGGCGCAGTATTAGTAAAATTTTCACACATCAGAACAGGAGAAGAGTTGCAACGGAATGTAACTCTTTATCCTCATCTTATACCGCATGGATTCAAAGTAGGAAATATAGATAATAATTCTAGTAAAGTACCTATGTGGGACATGGACAATCAGGTCTGGATGGATTTAGAAAAGTCTACAATCATTTCATATAAACGAGTTTAATGGACAGTTTTTCTGCTCCAGGAAAACGTACACACGAGGAAATCATAATGTACTTTACAATCAATAACCCTGAGCCCTGCTTGATACTATCAATGGAGGAGTCAGGAGAGTTTATACGTGCAGCTAGCAAAGTAATACGTCATGGACTTACAGACAAATACAAAGCTCAACTAATCGAAGAAGCAGGTGATGTAGTCGCTTGTTTATACCTTCTAGAGTCACATGATATGTTCACAGTAGATGAAGTGCTAGAACGAGCGCAGAAAAAATTGGATAAGCTTCAGTCATATGAAGAAAACTCTTGACATTTGCTCCTTAATTTGTTATAATATCCTTTCAAATTTACGGAGAGTACATGAATTTATTTTATCTTGACCAAGACTTAGACAGGTGTGCAGAATATCACGTTGATAAGCACATTGTAAAAATGCCGCTAGAAGTTGCACAGCTATTGTGTACTGCTATCTGGGTGGACAAACATCTTGGCTTTGTACCTCGCGCTCTCGATAAAGCGGAGAGCAAAATACTTAACGATCTCAAGAAAGAGATCAAACATCTCCCTCCAAAGGATAGACCCCTCACCCCATATCTACCAATGATGTACAACCATCCTTGCACGATATGGGTGAGGTCAAGTCTTGACAACTTTGAATGGACTCATTGCTACGGTAATGCTCTCAACGAGGAGTACCACTATCGCTATGGCAAACGACACAAGTCCGTAGAGGAAGTAATAAATAAATTACCAGAACCACAGAACTTACCACGAAAAGGTTTTACTACTTTTGGATTGGCTATGCCTGACGTTCTGAAAGATTACGATAATCCTATTCAATCTTATCGTGATTACTACCATCTTGACAAAGCTACCTTTGCTGCATGGACTGGTAGAGATAAACCACATTGGTGGAGCGAAGATTACGCAGACTATGACAAAAGGATAACAGCAACATGACGTGGAATTATAGAGTATTTGAAACAAAGCACGATGGAAAAGCATTTGCTTACTCAATAGATGGTGAGAAAGAACAGCCAGAGCCTTGGTCTAGTTTTGATATTCGTGAGGTTTACTACAATGAAGATGGAGAAATCTGGGCATACTCAGATGCTATGTCTCCGTTTGGAGAGAGTACAGAAGAGTTAAAAACAGATGTCTCTATGTACCTAGAAGCATTTAAGAAACCTGCTCTGAATAAGGACTGCATCAAAGGAAAACACCCTGACTGGGTCTATAGTGGTGGTGAAGATGGATAGCTGTAAGTATTGTGGCGATGACATGATGGGAGACGGGTATACCCTGCCCTTCCATTGCGTCAATGCTTTAGAGGAAGATTGGTGGTACTCTGCTCCAGATAGCGGACCGTTCTACTGTCATTTTGAGGAGGAAGAAGATGCCTAGAGTAAAGAAACGAGAACACGAGAAGCTAACTTCTAGTAACATAGATCATGTCATTAGCTTATTAGAGGCAGATAAACCTATTACAAAGAAAGAAGCGTGTGCGATACTTAACATATCGTATAACACTACTCGTCTAACAAAGATAATAAATGATCACAATGAAACAAAAGCATACCGAGAAGAGCGTAAGAATCGTAACAAAGGTAAAGCCGCAACTGATTATGAGATAAAAGAAGCAGTAACTATGTATCTCAAAGGTGAGAATGTTACAACTATAGCACAAAGCTTATTCCGCTCTGCGGGGTTTGTGCGAGCCATACTAGACCGACTAGGAGTACCAACTAAACCATCTTCAGTAGAAGAACGAGTAGGTACAGGCTATCTACCAGAGAACTGCATTGCAGAAGAGTTCGAAGTAGGTGAACTAGCGTGGTCAGCAAAGTATCATGCAATAGTTGAGATTCAACATGAGATGACTCCTGAATACGCCAAAAGCAAGAAAGGTGTAGGAGGTACGGAGTATTTGAAAAAGTACGGCTCAAGATGCTATGCAACTATAGTTCGTAAGAGTACAGATGATTTTGGAACTCCTCAAGGTTTCTTTGCTTTTGATCTTGCCTATGATCTTGGTAAGCTTAGCCACCTTGAAAAGTATGGCGTAAACCTTGCAGCAATTTAAAAATAACTCTTGACTTTTACTTCAAAAATTTTATATAATAATATTTCAAAATTTGAAAAGGAAACCAAAAATGGGCGACCGATTCTATACCCAACAACTCAAATACAAAGGAAAAAGACCAATGCCTTGGACAGACGAAGATAAAGCCACAGCTATCGAAAGCTACACAGACGCAAACCCCACACCTGAAACTAGCATGGAAATCGTAAAGCAAATTGCCGATGATCTCGGTGAGTCACCTAATGGTGTCCGTATGATTCTTACTAAAGCTGGTGTCTACGTTAAGAAAACTCCTGCTACCAAATCTTCTGGTAGTTCTACTGGAGGCACTCGTGTCTCTAAGCAAGCAGCACAGGATGCGCTGGTTGCAGCTATCACTGATGCGGGTCAGGATGTTGACGAAGACGTTGTCAGTAAATTGACTGGTAAAGCTGCTCAGTATTTCACAAAAGTATTAACAGCAGTCGCCGACTAAATAATTTACTAATTCGAAATCACTAGGGAGAGTACTCTCCCTAGTTTTTTCACATCTTCACGAATGACCAAAGAGTATGTACATCCGTAATTATTGTTGCCAAATGCTACCAAAGGAGTTAAAGTGAAGAAGCAAGAATTAAAAGAACTGGTTACCGAGTATGGTGATGCAGTAATTACTTATCGAAGTGAGAACTCAAATAAGTTGAAGTACAATGTATGTACATTGGATTTTAGTACACCGTATATAAAAACAAAAAGAAACAGAGCGAAAGAATCAAAAGAAAATCTTTTATTTTTTTGCTGGGATACCGATTCGTATCGCTTACTTAAGCCACAAAATGTAACCTCTGTAGTACCTTTAGCCTCTATTCTTAAAAACGAGAAGTAGTATGGAAATTCATCAAGCACCCGAGAAGTATGAGCGGGTAATCCATTACGACGCTGTAAAAGAAATTCAAGTACGCCTTACAGTAAGCGAGTTTAGGGGTATAGAATATCTTGCACTACGAAAATACTTTCTAGACTTCTATACTGAAGAATGGATGCCCTCCAAAGAAGGTGTAACCATGCCTATAGACTTCAATAACTCTAAAGAGCTCTTTTCGGGGTTGGTAGAAATTTTATCTCTCGCAGAGGCCAAGGACGTAATCAAAGAACATTTCTCTGAGCTGATAGAGGATATATACAAATAGTTCTTGACATTTCCTCAATTTTTCGATATAATACTCTCATAAAAAATTAATAGAGGAAACTATGAAAAATTTACTTGATAATGCTTGCAAAGCATACTATGAAGGCGGTGACCCCTTTCTTACTGACGATCAGTTTGATAGACTGGCAGAGTTGCACAACTATCATGATGTTGGATATACACCTACCGATGGCATTCGCCACACTTATCAAATGTATTCTCTACAGAAATGTTTTGATATTCTAGACTCTCCTTTCGGAGTTCTGGGTACAAATGTAGTATTGAGTGTGAAACTTGATGGTGCAGCAGTTGCTCTGACTTATGTGAATGGTAGCCTACAAGGAGCTTTGACTCGCGGAGATGGTATTCATGGTAGAGACATCTTAGATAAGATGCTTCACCTTGTTCCTAACACAATAGGGCTTCAGGGTATAGTTCAAGTTACGGGAGAGATAGTAGCTCCTGAAACAATTGAAAATGCTAGAAATTATGCCGCAGGTGCTTTGAATCTAAAGAACATCAGTGAGTTTATGGACAGAGAAATACTTTTCTATGCTCATGGGCTAGAAGATGATGGTGACTTCATGGGTGATGTTGAGTATGGAGATACATGGCAAGTTCGTATGGAGTTTCTAAAAGATCAGGGCTTCAATACTGTGCATACTCATATGACAGACGGCCTCCCAAAAGATGGTCTAGTCTATCGTATCAATGATACTTACGACTTTCTTGCTCGTGGATTTACAGCAAAGCACCCTCGTGGTGCGTTCGCTCTCAAAGAGAAACAAAAGGGAGTAGTAACTACACTAGACGATGTCACATGGCAAGTAGGCAAGTCGGGTGTAGTAAGCCCAGTTGCAATCCTATCACCTGTTAAAGTTGGAGATGCTTGGGTATCTAGAGCAACTCTGCACAACATGGACTACATAAGAGAGTTGGATCTCGAAATAGGTTGTAAAGTAGAAATCATAAGGTCTGGAGAGATAATCCCAAGAGTAGTAAGACGAGTATGATTGTTATAGATAATTTTGTATCTAGCAAAGAAATACTAGATGTTTTTTCTAGTTATGATATGTGGAAAAATATAAAAAGATTGGGTATGCGTTCCTGGGATGGTAGAGATGATAGTGTAAAATATGCAGCCCTAGAATCTTTAATATGGAACGTAAAAAATACTTTCTGGGAGACAGAACCATACGAAAAGTTTGAGTATTGGGCTAATATAACTTGGAAAGGTCATAACTTAGAGTGGCATCAAGATAAAGATGAGTATCAGGAAACTAGACATAACAAGCTAATTTTCCCCAAAGCGGGTGCAGTATGGTATGGATATCCCCATAATATAGAAGGTGGGTATTTAGAGATACAGCAGGGTCTAGAAGTAGAAAGGATCCAGCCAGTATATAATCGAATAGTAGTTTTTGATATATCAAAATTTCACAGAGTTGCCCCTGTTATGTCTGGAACTCGATGTGGGCTTCAAATTAACTTATGGTAAACAAGAAAAAAATAGTTCTTGACTTTTATCTTAAAATTACTTATAATATCTTTTCAAAATTAAGGAAACGACTATGCAAATAATACAAGCTCCAACAAGTTGCCCCTCATGTGGCTCGGTGCTTGATGTCGTAAATAATCTTTTATTTTGTAGAAACACCTCTTGTACTTCACAAACTCACAAAAGGCTAGAGCATTTTGCAAAGACCCTCAAGATCAAGGGGCTTGGACCAAAAGCTATCCAGAAATTACGGGTCACAACTTCACGAGAGTTGTACTTGCTAACTCTAGATGACTTGGTTCTTCTCTTGGACTCTGAGAAAATAGGTGCGAAAGTTTTTGCTGAGATTCAGAAGTCTCGTGGTGTTCCAATGAATGTAGTTTTACCTGCTTTATCTATTCCACTTATTGGAAACACAGCAGCTAAAAAGCTGTCTGCTGTTTGTGATGGACTGGGAGATATAGAGCCAGAGACCTGTGCTGAAGCAGGGCTTGGTCCAAAAGCTACAGAAAACTTACTTCAGTACTTGGCAGCGCATGGACATGAACTATTACAACATCCATTCTCTTTCAAGTTTGAAAAACCTATTGCAGTAGCCAATAAAGGCGTAGTATGTATCTCAGGCAAGTTAAAATCTTATAAAACCAAAGCTGAAGCCACAGAGATGTTACAACAACAAGGCTATACTGTAAAAGGTTCTCTAACGCGAGACGTTACTATTCTAGTTAATGAGAGTGGTATTGAGTCCGCTAAAACTAAATCTGCTCGAGATAAGGGCATTCAAATCATAAATAATCTATTAGATTTCTTGGAGAAATAATAATGGCATTACCAAAATGGACAGACGAGCGTACAGCTGAACTCACATCTTTCGTAGGTGACGAGTCTCCTGTATCTCAATCAACTGTAGCACAAGCTGCAGACCAGTTAGAAACTTCGACTCGTTCAGTTTCTAGCAAACTTCGCAAAATGGGCTTTGACGTAGAACTTGCTTCTGCATCTGCCTCTCGCGCGTTCTCAGACGCTCAAGAAGCTACTTTAGCATCTTTTGTTTCTGACAACAGCGGTCAGTATACTTATGCTGATATCGCTGCACACTTTGAAGGCGGTGCCTTCTCACCTAAGTCTATTCAAGGCAAAATCTTGTCTATGGAATTGACTGATCACGTTAAACCTGCTCCTAAGCCAGAAAGTGTTAAAACTTATACTGATGCTGAAGAAGCTACTTTTGTAGAAATGGTTAATGGCGGTTCTTTTGTTGAAGAAATCGCAGACGCTCTTGGCAAAACTGTAAACAGTGTTCGTGGTAAAGCTCTTAGCTTACTTCGTGCCGAAGCTATCGTTGCTATTCCAAAGCAAAAAGAAACTAAAGGCGCTTCTAAAGCCGATCCTTTAGCTGATCTTGGTGACGTTTCTGGTATGACTGTCGAAGAAATCGCTACTGCGATCGACAAGACTGCTCGTGGCGTTAAAACTATGTTGACTCGTCGTGGTTTGGTTGCTGCCGACTACGATGGTGCTGCAAAGAAAGAAAAAGCAACTGCGTAAGTAGTTGTTAAACAACAAGCCTCTGATTGGTTTCAGAGGCTTTTTTTCGTCAATTCGGGGGAATTTTGATTGAATATTGCTAGTGCTCTTATAAAGCAAGTGCTTGAGCTACAGGACTTTGAGACCTGGACTAGCTGTCGCAAGAACTATTTACCTACGGAGTATCATTCTTTGTATGGTATCATAGACCATCATTGTGAAAAATATCACAAAATGCCCACCTTTGACGACTTAAAGTATGAAATCCGTGATAGTGGAGTAAGGGAAAAGTTATTTGCAATCGAAGCCGTTGAGGTAGATGCAGATGCTTTTATGCTCCTAGAGTACCTAAAAAATGAGTACGCTCAAAAAGAGATACTTGACTCACTGGAAGAGTACGTGGATAAGTCAGTAGCCTTTGAGGATGCTGATGAGTCTGTTGCTCATCTTCACCAAATAGTTTTAGATGTCGAAGAAAAAGTAGACTTAGAACGACCACAGGATAGTATGCAACGTATTACTCTGTTTGAAGATGATGAGGAACTAGGAAATTACTTGCCTCTCGGTCTCAATACTGAGTATGACCATGAGATTCAATTCTCTCCTAGAGATTTGATTCTAGTTGGTGGTAAACGAGGGGCGGGTAAATCCGTTGTCTGTTCTAACATTGCAAACAATGTTTTTAATTCAGGCAAGTCTGCTATGTTTTTCACTATAGAAATGGATAGCAGATCCATTCTACAACGATGCTGTGCCATCGCTACGGGGATTCCATTCGCTAGACTAAGAACTAAGAACCTTAGTGTGATTGAGTGGGAGCGTGTAGCAGGATGGTGGGCTAATCGTTTCTCTGAAGGACAAGAGCGTTTGAAAGAGTATAAATCTAATCGAGACTTTGATAGGTTTCATCATGAACTCACAACCAACTGCGAGCTTCTCCCGACTCAGCAGTTGGATGTGATTTATGATCCTTCACTAACTTTAGCAAAGATACGTGCAGAGCTTGACAAAAAGGTCAAGAGCTTAAACGTGGGCGTTGTTATCGTAGATTATATTAACCAAGTAAAACGTTCGAGTCTTCCTTCGCGTGGTGGTCAGTACGATTGGACAGAACAAATCGAAGTCAGTAAGGCTTTGAAATCTATGGCACAGGAATTTGAAGTGCCAGTGTTCAGTCCGTACCAAACTGATGCAACAGGCGAAGCAAGATTCGCAAAAGGCATACTCGATGCAGCAGATGCCGCCTATGCACTAGAAACTTGGGAGCAAGAAGATCAGTGTGTAACCTTCAACTGTGTCAAGATGAGAAGTGCGTCTATGAAGTCATTCAGTTCTAAAATGGATTGGGAGACACTAAAGATTGGTCCAGAGTCTATGCTTACTCCAAAGGAACAGGCAGATGCAGAGAATCGTAGTGACGAACCCATTGATGACATCTAATAAATAGTTCTTGACATTTCCTTAATATTTTGATATAATATCTTTTCTAAAATTCGGAGAAGTATATGATTATTAACGGCAGTATGAATCACAGCCCTTGCGGGCGCAGAGTCAGAAAGAACAGACGAGTCAAGAAGTCTGAGCCGTCTTTTCGACCTTTGAATCGTACCACACCATATCGCAGAGAAACAGAGTACTACCCTTCTCAAGAGATGCTGGGTGTTGCGTCAAAAGCTGACGACACTTACAAGAAAGAAGTATCACAGTCATACACTTTAGCACCTGCCTACAATAAAGGTGCATACCAAGTAATTCCAACAGAAAACATTAAAGACATCGGGAGATAGATATGCCAGCAAAATTTAAAGAATCTCAAAAAGTTGTAGTAGATCGTAAAACTAAGAAAACAAAAACAGTACACTACTACTTAAAAAACACATCAACAGATGAGCTAGTGAAAGAGTTAGATCGAGCAGTACCGAAAGTAAAACAAAAAATCCGTAACGAATTAGTGAGAAGAAAAGTAGCAGTATGAATGTAGAAGAACTCCTCAGCAAAAAAGGTATACAGCACACACCAAAAGGTCAAGACTTTTTGGTGAGTTGTATTAATCCTGAGCATGAGGATCGCAACCCTAGTATGAGAGTAGATCAGATTACTGGAATATTCCAATGTTTTAGTTGTGAATATAAAGGTAATCTGTTTACGCATTTTGGGGAAAGGGCAAATCAAATGCAATTGAAGCGTGAACTGTTGAAGAAGCGTATATCCGAGAAACGCGCTGAAAGCATTGGTTTGTCCTTTCCCAAAAGTGCAGTACCGTACATAGGAAACTGGAGGAATATAAAACCGGAAACCTACAGACGATTCGAAGCCTTTAATAGCGTAGATAAAGACTATAGTGGTAGAATCGTTTTTCCCATTCGTGATATGTCTGGAAGAATAGTTGCTTTCAATGGTAGACATACGGCACAAGGTATTCCGAAATACATGATTACTCCAGCTGGGGCAAGGATGCCATTATATCCAGTAGTACAACCAATTCAAGACTCAGTAATACTTGTAGAGGGTATATTTGATATGGTTAATTTGCATGACAAAGGTTTAAGTAACGCAGTTTGTTGTTTCGGCACAAAAAATATAAATACTGATAAACTATCCATGCTAAAAATACAAGGGATAGAGAGCGTTGACATATTTTTTGACGGAGATGACGCTGGTCAGCAAGCTGCGTTACGTTTAAAAGAAATGTGCGAGGAAGTAGATTTAGTTAGTAGAAACATACACCTAAAAAATACTGACCCTGGCGCACTAACAGAAAATCAAGTAATAAAACTAAGAGATAAATTATATGCCTAAAGTTGCATTAGTAGAAACGAAAAAAAGTAGGACACGATTTAAACATGAATTTGATCACGCATTTGAGTTTGATCAGTATCAGCTATGTTCTGATCCTACTATCAAAAAAGTATTAAAACGAGATTGTGATATTCAAATCGATACAGACGCCTATGACTGGATTATTCTAGTAGGTAGTGATGCTCTCAAATATTTTACCAAGATCAACTCTGTAACAGAGTACTCTGGTAAAAAAGTAGAGGGTAAATACTTACCTGTAATCAACCCTTCGATGCTTGCATTTAAGCCAGAAGCTAGAGGTACTTGGGATAGCTCTAAAGAAAGTATTATTAAGTATATTGCAGGCGAGATAGAAGATGTAGTGATTACAGATAGTATTGCTCGAGGCATACAAGATACTGCCGAAGCAAACGCATACTTTCAAGCTGCTATCGATTATGACTGTGACTACGTAGCACTCGACTCAGAGACTACAGGTTTATATCCTAGGGATGGTCATATGTTGGGTCTATCGTTATCATACAAAGCCGATGAAGGAGTTTACATAGACACCGCGTGCTTGGATGAAGAATCAGAAAGGCTCATGCAAGAGCTATTCGACAAGAAGCTAGTAATATTTCATAATGCTAAATTTGATATAGCATTTTTCGAATATCATTTCAATTTCAAATTTCCTCGCTTCGGGGACACGATGTTGCTACACTACATCATTAACGAAAATGAACGTCATGGTCTAAAAGAGCTTTCTCTCAAGTTCACTAAGTACGGGGACTATGAGAAGCCTATGTATGATTGGATGGATCAGTACAGAAAACAACATGGTATGCTGAAAGGCGACTTTACATGGGATTTGATTCCATTTGATGTTATGTATACTTATGCGTCACTAGATGCTGTATGCACTTTCCTATTGTACGAGAAATTTAAAAAAATATTAAAGAACGAAAAGTTAAAAAGAGTTTATGATGAAATTTTGATTCCTGGCTGCAGATTTCTAACAGATGTTCAGGACAATGGTGTACCTTTCGATAAAGAGAGGCTAGTAGCATCTCAAGACATTATGCAGGCAGATATTGATGAAGCCGTAGCGGGGTTGTATAAAAATCCTCGTATCGCAGAGTTTGAGAAAATTCAGGGCAAAGAGTTCAACCCTAACAGTACAGTACAGTTGCGATCACTTTTGTTTGATTGCATTGGACTTCAGCCTACGGGAAAGAAAACAGGTACAGGCGCAAACAGTACAGATGCGGAAGTTCTACAAGAGCTTTCAGCAAAGTCAGAAGTACCTGGCCTAATATTAGACATTCGCCAGAAAGGTAAGATTAAGAATACTTACCTTGACAAGATCATACCACAGCTTGATCGTGACAGTAGATTGCGTACAGGCTTTAATCTGCATACCACAACCTCTGGTCGGTTGTCAAGTAGTGGTAAATTAAATATGCAGCAGTTGCCTCGTGATAACCCCACTGTAAAGGGCTGTATCAAGGCAGCACCTGGGCATAAAATAGTTGCAATGGATTTGACAACAGCAGAAGTATATGTTGCGGCAGTTCTTGCAGATGACAAGAATCTTATGGATGTTTTCCGAAGTGGTGGCAACTTTCACTCAACTATTGCACACAAAGTATTTCGCCTTCCCTGTGAAGTAGAAGAAGTATCAGAGTTGTATGGTGATAAGCGTCAGGCAGCTAAAGCTGTAACCTTTGGTATTATGTATGGTGCAGGACCAGCGAAAATCAGTGAACAAGTTACCAAAGATTCGGGTAAATACTTTAGTAAACAAGAAGCTCAAGAAGTAATTACAGACTACTTCAAGCAGTTTCATAAATTAAAAAAATGGATTGCAGACAAAGAAGATTATATTCGTACTAATGGGTATATTTATAGTTACTTTGGCCGCAAACGGAGATTACCAAATGTTCAAAGTCAAGATAAAGGGGTATCAAGCTCTAGCGTTAGGAGTGGTCTTAATTTTTTGGTCCAGTCTGCTGCTAGCGATATTAACCTTCTAGGTGGTATAGATATGAATGAGCATATCAAAGCTACTGGAATGAAAAGCCGCATATTTGCTCTAGTACATGACAGTATCTTGGCAGAGGTACCAGAAGAAGAGGTGGAGGAATACTGTGAAAAGCTACAAGCGTATATTCAACAAGATCGAGGTATATTTATACCGGGTGCACCTGTGGGTTGTGACTTCGAGATTGACAACGACTATTCGATGGGCAAGTATAAAAAGTTGTATGGCTAGTTGGTGGGAGATTTGGTGCAAGGCACTCGGTCAAAAAGCTTTTGAAGATGACAAAAGGGCAGACAAAGTAGCGATTGTACGAACTGTCTGGATTTTATTTAACATGATTACTTGTTGCTTTATCATAGCTTCAGGTATGGTAAATTTAGGGTGGATATAATGAGTGGTGGATTAATAGCAATAACAGGAGTAATATACCTATATGTTGGACTCGAACAATACTTTCGCTTTAGTAATATGCCTATGTTGTATACATATGTCGGCTATGCTTTTGCTAATGTCGGCCTATACTTAATGGCTAGTAAGTAGTGGTTATAACATATAGAAAATTAAAAAGTATACAGTTTCCTGTATATTTATTACCCCATGAAGATTGGTCTTTTTCTGATGGACTAATGTTCATGGATGGCAAAGTAGTAGATGATAGAAACCAAGAGCCTGATACTATAGGTAGAAGAAGGCTCTTTACCCCTCATGCACTATTTCCTTTAAAAAATTCTGTAGATTCTATACAAGGAATTTTGAAACAAAATGTAAAAACATTTATAGATACTTCAGGTCGCCCCTTCATATATGAGAAAACAAAGAGGTGCGACCTAAAATATTTTAATATAAAAAAGAGAGAGCTTAGAGATACTTATTGCTTATTGTGGTTACAAGGAGTAAACGCCCCTTTTAGTGTTCCTAGACCTCCTGAAGCTGAAATGCTTTTTGCAGGAGTACTCATGCTACATGGATTACCTTGGATTTTGTATGAGTATTCTGAAGTACCTAAAAAACCTACATGGCGCAAAGTATGAAAGCAGTAATTAGCAACAGAATTTACATGGAAGTTCCTATTGATCGACAGTTAGAAATCGACAAGGAGCTTACATATACCATTGCGTCTCATAATCCAAATGACCCGCCTCAGATCATTAAGAATATGTCTATAATACGATCAGGTTTGATTTCCATACCTATTGGGCGCACGGATTTGATACCAAATGATTATGAAATAGTAGATAAACGATTAAGTCCGAAAGCAGACTTTCCTGACTTTAAGTTTGATTTACGACCTAGTCAAAAGGAAGTATACGATGCACTCGATGACAACTGTATAGTAAACGCCTGGGTCAGCTGGGGAAAGACTTTTACAGGTTTAGCTATGGCAGGTAAACTTGGTCTAAAAACTCTTGTTATAGTACATACAGTACCTCTGCGTAATCAGTGGGCAAAGGAGGTAGAAAAAGTATATGGAATTACGCCTGGCATCATAGGCTCTGGTAAGTTTGAAATTGATGCTCCAATCGTTATTGGGAATACTCAGACTTTATACCGCAATATTCCGAAAGTATCAAAAGAGTTCGGCACAGTTATACTAGATGAAATGCATCATGTTAGCAGCCCCACTTTTTCTAAACTTTTAGATACAAATTACTGTAGATATAAGATAGGTCTGTCTGGCACTATAGAAAGAAAAGATGGCAAACACGTAGTGTTTAGAGATTACTTTGGAAATAAAGTCTATAAACCGCCCAAAGAAAACTATATGCAACCTAGAGTAGAATTAATCGGTACAGATGTAAGATTTTTAGATGGGGCTAGAACTCCATGGGCTAATAAAGTAACTGCTCTTGCAAACAACGAAGAATATATTCATACAGTATCAATGCTAGCGGCAGCCTACGCTGCAAAAGGGCACAAAGTTCTTGTAGTAAGTGATAGAGTAAGCTTTCTAAAGGTTTGCACAAGACTAGTAGGGGAGAAAGCAGTATGTGTAACAGGGGAAGTTCCCCACGAAGAACGAGAGGAAATAATTAATGAAATTAAACGAGAAGATAAAGAAATTCTTTTTGGAACCCAGTCCATATTTTCAGAGGGAATATCTGTGGATAACCTTAGTTGCCTCATTCTCGGCACTCCCATTAACAATACTCCTTTACTCACCCAGCTCATTGGTAGAGTTATAAGGAAAAAAGAAGGAAAAATTCAACCTGTCATAGTTGATATTCAGCTTAAAGGCAATACAGCTAAGCGTCAAGCCTCTAATAGAATAGGGCATTATATGAAAGAAGATTATGACATCAAATACATATAAAAAAATAATTCTTGACAATTCCTTAATATTTTGGTATAATAATGTTCTTATTTAATTGGAAAAAGATATATAAAGAAACTGATGGCAGTATATCACAATGCCTAGAAGTTCTAGATATGATGGTATATAAGAAAATACCCTATAATAGTTATGATTCTATTTATAAGTATCGTAACAAAGATTTTTCAGGTGATTCATTTCTTCTCCAGCCTGAAATACTTTTGGAAAATTCCTTTCGGTTTGAGCCAAAAGAAGTTGCAATATATGTCGCATTAGCTGCTAGGCGTAAGTTAGCTGACTATCTTGCATTTGGAGAAAAGACTTTGAGTATGCGTCATGCTCCACAACTAAACAAACTAATCGAAGAAAACAGACTACTTTATATAGACGAGTGGAACAAAATTCACTTTATATATGAAGAAGCCCAACGGAGAACTAAAAATGGCAATTTCGTTTAATAATCAAAAAGGTTCTGCACAAAAATCCTCAAATGATAGCTACAAATATGTAGATGGCGACAACAAAGTAAGAATTGTTGGTGATATTCTTGCGCGCTATGTTTACTGGATTAAAGGCGAGAACGACAAAAATGTTCCTCTTGAGTGCCTATCTTTTGATAGAGACCAAGAAGCATTTACTAACAAAGAAAAAGACTGGGTTAAAGACTATTATCCCGATCTTAAATGTGGTTGGTCTTATGCTACTCAATGTATTGACCCTAAAGATGGTAAAGTAAAAGTACTTAACCTGAAGAAAAAACTTTGGGAACAAGTAATCACCGCTGCAGAAGATTTAGGTGATCCCACTGACCCAGAAACTGGCTGGGATATTTGCTTTAAGAGAGTAAAAACCGGTCCTCTAGCATATAATGTAGAGTACCAATTACAGGCTCTTAAATGCAAACCACGACCCTTAGATGCTGAAGAAAAAGAGGCAATTGCTGACCTTAAATCTATGGACATAGTAATGGCTCGACCTACCCCAGATGCTCAGAAAGAGCTTCTTGATCGTGTTCGCAATAAAAATAATGAGGACAATGTAGATGAGTCCCTTGAAGATGAGTTTAATGTAGCGTGATTTTATTTACAGCAGACTGGCATATCAAACTGGGGCAGAAAAATGTCCCAGTTGATTGGGCGATAAACAGATACCACCTTTTCTTTGATCAAATTTATTTGTTAGAGGATGAGGTGGATTGTCATGTTATTGGGGGTGATTTGTTCGATAGGCTTCCTACAATGGAAGAATTAGAGCTATACTTCACTTTTATTAGTGATGTAAAGATACCCACATTAATATTTGATGGCAACCACGAAGCTACAAAGAAGTATAAAACTTTTTTCACAAACTTAAAATCGGCCACTAGAAGTGTGAATTCTATGGTTGATGTAATAGACTACAGCTATACCGACAGTAAAATCAGCATATTGCCTTATGTAGATTTGCATAAGAAAAACTGTATTGATAAGTTTGATAAAACTAAACCTTTGTTTACTCATGTAAGAGGTGAGATACCTCCTCATGTTAAGCCTGAAGTAGATTTATCTATGTTCGATGATTTTCCTGTAGTTTTTGCGGGAGATTTACACTCTCATAGCAATACACAGAGAAACATAGTATACCCCGGAAGCCCGATGACTACTTCCTTTCATAGAAGCAAAGTCGATACGGGGTATCTACTAATTGACGAAAACAATGGGTATAGCTGGGAATGGAAAAAGTTTGAGCTTCCGCAGTTGCTTAGAAAAACTGTAACAAGTCCAGAAGAAATGATACCTACCATATTTGACCATACTATCTATGAGATAGAAGGTGATATGCAAGATTTGGCAAATGTAGAAGATTCGTCTTTACTTGATAAAAAAGTAATAAAACGAAATACAGAAGCTAGTTTAGTTATAGATAAGGACATGACTAAAGAAGAAGAATTAGTAGAGTATCTAACTTATATTCTAGAAATACCTGAAGAAAAAATACCAAACATTTTAGGAACTTACAATGATTACTCTCAAAAAGCTCAGCTGGGATAACTGCTTCAGTTATGGTGCAGGAAACGAGTTAGTTCTTGATGATAATACCGTAACACAGATCATTGGTACTAATGGGATGGGGAAATCCTCCATCCCATTAATTATAGAGGAAGTATTGTATAATAAAAACTCTAAAGGCATCAAGAAAGCAGATATACCAAATAGATATGTAAATAATGGATATAGTATTAAATTAGAGTTCTCTAAGGGGTCTGATGAATACTGTATTTCTGTGGATAGAAAAACCAGTATAAAAGTAAAACTAGAAGAAAATGGCCAAGATATATCTAGCCATACAGCTACGAATACTTACAAAACTTTGCAACAAATTATTGGAGTAGATTTTAAAACTTTTTCGCAGTTAGTCTACCAAAATACTAATGCAAGTCTGCAGTTTCTTACTGCCACAGATTCGAACAGAAAGAAGTTTCTTATAGATTTACTACATCTTGAAGATTATGTGGAGCTATTTGAAATATTTAAAGAGGCTTCGAAGGAAACGAATACCTTAATTACAAGTAGCAAATCAAAAATTGCAACGATAGAAAAGTGGCTTCAAGATAACAAATTGGAAGATACCAATATACTTCCAACAAAAAATATAGATATAAATACGGAAAGAGAAGAGAAAAGTTTACGTTTTTTACGGACGGAATTTGAAAATATCTCGGAAAAAAATAAAAATATTGTAAAGAATAATGGGTTGATTGACATACTTGGTCAGCTTGATTTACAAAAAGCAGAATTAGATAATCCAGGGGAAAAAATCTCGAATGAAGCACAAAGGGAGGCTTTGTTTGCCGCCAAAGCTAGAAAAGATAATGCAATAAGAACACTGAAGAAAATAGTTGGATTAGGTAATACTTGTCATGTATGTAATCAAGAAATAGACGAAGAATTTAAACATAATACTGCGGAAGCTGAAATCAGAATACGAGACGAGGCAAAAGCAGAAATAGAACGGCTAGAAAAAGAAGTTAATGATATTGGCCGTCATAATATGAAAGTAAAAGAGTTTGAAAAAGTACAACAAGACTGGACACATACTTTCAGATCAATAGATAGAAGTTTGCCAACTAATTTATTAGATGCTGATGACTATGCACGAGGTATAAGAATACATCAAGGACGCCTTGACGAACAAAAAAGGCAAATAGCAAAGATAAATGAAGAAAACATAGAAATCTCTAAAAGAAACACTCGCATACAAGTTATACAAGAGCAGACCCAAGAGTTTGTAACTCAACTAGGAGAAGCTACAAAGACACTAAATCAACACTCGGATCTTGATGCAAACTTAGAGATATTAAAGAAGGCTTTTAGCACAAACGGCTTGTTAGCCTATAAAATAGAAAATCTAGTAGTAGAGCTAGAAGAAGTTGCAAATACTTATTTAGCAGAATTATCTGACGGCAGGTTTACGCTAGGTTTTAATGTTCAAAAAGATAAGTTAAACGTAGAAATTACAGATAATGGTAACATAGTAGATATACTTGCGCTATCTTCGGGAGAGTTAGCAAGGGTAAACACTGCAACTTTGATTGCAATTCGTAAATTGATGAGTAGTATTTCAAAGTCTAAAATCAATATTCTTTTTCTAGATGAAGTCATTAATGTTCTTGATGATACTGGCAGAGAGAAAATGGTAGAGCTTCTTATTAAAGAAGATGAGCTGAACACTTATGTAGTATCTCATGGATGGACACACCCTTTATTAGATAAAATAGAAGTAGTCAAAGACGGAAACGTGAGTAAATTAGAATGGTAGATTCAAGAGCAAAAGGCGCTCGGGGTGAGTATCTAGTAAGAGATATGCTTCGAGAATCAACAGGTTACAAATTTGAAAGAGTACCAGCATCAGGGGCACTAGAATACTTAAAAGGTGATTTATATGTTCCTAACGCTGCAAACAAGTACTGTATAGAGGTAAAAAACTACTCTGACTCTCCTTTGTCAGATAAGATGTTTACACAACCAAAAACAAACAATCTTATACGTTGGTGGAAGAAGGTAGTGCAACAAGCAAAAGGCGGGGATCAAGAGCCTATGCTATTTTTTAAATATAATCGTTCCAAAGTATTTATAGTAGTAGCAGATAAACCAAAAGAAGTAGACTATATGTACGTCAGTTTCTTAGGTTGTTATGCTGCTTTAGCTGAGGACTGGCTACTAAATGAGGAGTATGAGTTTCTTCATGAAACAAAGATTACTAAGAAATAGTTGTTTCACAAACTTAAACAAAAGAAGAGTACAAATGGCATTTACATTTTTAAAGCAATTAGAAAAAACTGCGGGGTCAACGCTAGTAGTAGATGCGTTGAACCTTGCTTTTAGATGGAAACATCAAGGTAGAACAGATTTTGCTGCAGATTACATAGCAACAGTTCAATCTCTAGCACAATCTTATAACTGTGAGAAAATTATAATCACAGCAGACCAGGGCTCATCTTCTTATCGTAGAAACCTTGACCCTGGCTACAAACAGAATCGAAAAGATAAGTATGCTGAGCAAACTGAAGAGGAAGCAGAAGCTTTTCGTAAATTCTTTCAAGAGTATGAAAAAACTCTTGTTGGACTAGAAAATCAATATCCTGTTCTTCGCTACGAAGGCGTAGAGGCGGATGATATTGCGGCACATTTAGTTAAATTTAAAGCCCGTTATGGTCTTGAGAAAGTTTGGTTAATTTCAAGCGACCGAGACTGGGACTTATTAATTGATGATAATGTGTCACGTTTTTCTTATGTAACTCGTAAAGAAGTTACAGTAGAGAACTGGAAAGAACACTATGATGTTTCAAGAGATGAGTATATTTCCTTGAAGTGTCTAACAGGAGATAAAGGGGATAATGTTCCCGGCATTCCTGGTGTCGGACCAAAACGTGCTCAGAGTCTTATACAGCAATTTGGAAGTGCAATGGATGTATATGATGCTACCCCGATTAGTGGTACATATAAATACATTCAGTCTGTAAATGAACACGCAGATCAAATTCTTAAAAACTATGAGCTTATGGATTTAGTAACATATTGCGATGAAGCAATAGGGATCGATAATATAAACGATATCGAGGAGAAGTTAATTGGTTAAGGTTGATTATAAAAGAGACAAGTATCTCTCCAAGTTTAGTATAAAAACTTTGGAAGATAGATATTTGTTAGAAGGAGAAAAATCTCCTCAAGACGCTTTTGCTCGTGCTGCTCAAGCCTTTGCTGATGATGATGATCATGCGCAACGGTTGTATGACTATGCGAGCAAGCTATGGTTCATGTTTTCTACCCCCGTTTTGAGTAATGGAGGTAGTAGTCGTGGTCTTCCAATTAGTTGTTTTTTGAACTATGCGGAAGATAGTCGCCAAGGTCTAACAGGGCACTATAAAGAAAATGCTTTTCTTAGTTCTGTAGGTGGTGGTATCGGTGGATGTTGGAATGGCATTCGTAGTGTGGGGTCTAAAACCGCTTCGGGGTCAGAGAGTACTGGAGTAATCCCATTTATTAAAGTAGTTGACGCAGAGATGTTAGCATTTTCTCAAGGCGTTACAAGACGAGGTAGTTATGCAGCGTATTTGGACATTAGTCACCCAGAAATTGAGGAGTTTCTCGATGTACGTAAGCCTACTGGAGGTGACGTTAATCGAAAATCTGTTAACCTTCATCATGGTGTTACTATTGGTGATGACTTCATGGAGCTAATCGAACAAGCCACACTTGTGGAAGGTTTCGATGATTCGTGGGATTTGATTGACCCACATACTAGAGCAGTAAAGAAAACTGTATCAGCAAAAACTCTTTGGGTTAAGTTGATACAAAATCGTGTAGAAACAGGCGAACCATACATCATGTACAAAGATACAGTACAAGATGCCTTGCCTGAGTACCAAAAAGAGTTAGGGTTAAAAGTTCATCACTCTAACCTATGCTCAGAGATAACTCTGCCAACAGACAAAGATCGTACAGCGGTATGCTGTTTATCAAGTGTCAATTTGGAAGAGTACGATGAGTGGTGTAATGATGATCAATTTATTCCTGATCTTATAAGAATGCTAGACAATGTACTAACTTACTTTATTGATAAAGCTCCGCCCGAGCTGTATCGCGCAGTATTTAGTGCAGAAAACGAAAGAAGTATTGGTCTTGGAGCGATGGGGTTTCATGCTTATCTACAAAGACAAGATATTGCTTTCGAAAGTATGTGGGCGTCAAGTGCAAACCACAAAATGTTTAGCCATATAAAAGCAGAAGCAAGTCGTGCTACAAAGAAACTTGCTCAAGAAAGAGGAGAATGTCCAGATGGAAAAGGTCAAGGAGTACGTAATGCCCATCTTCTTGCCGTTGCTCCTAATGCCAGTAGTAGTATTATTTGTGGTAACACTTCTCCTAGTATTGAGCCTTACAGGGCTAATGCGTTTACTCAAAAAACTAAGTCAGGGTCTAGTCTCCTTAAAAACGAGTATTTGGAACACTTACTTCAAGAAGTAGGAATGGACACAGACGAAGTTTGGAAAAGCATAATGACAAGCGGAGGTTCAGTGCAACATCTAGAGTTTTTAGATGACCATGCAAAAGAGGTGTTCAAGACTGGTGTTGAGATAGATCAACGATGGGTAATACAGCATGCAGCAGATAGACAGCAGTACATTTGTCAGAGCCAGTCTCTCAATGTATTCTTTCCTGCAAACGTATCAAAGCAAGAACTTCATGCTATTCACATGATGGCATGGAAAAAGAAAGTAAAAACTTTGTATTATTTACGAAGTGAAGCAATGAAACGCGCTGAAAATGTTTCTGATGAAGCATTGCGTAAGTATATAACTGACAGTATCGATGAAAACGCCTGTCTAGCGTGTGAGGGTTAGTATGAATTTATTACAAGAAAGAGAATATTATAAACCATTTAATTATCCATGGGCTTTCGAGCATTATAAGTCTCAGCAGCATATGCATTGGCTGCCAGACGAAGTGAACTTGGCTGATGATCTAAAAGACTTTAGAGAGAAGTTAAGTCCTGGCAATAAAAAATTATTAACTCAAATATTTCGTTTCTTTACTCAGGCTGATGTAGATGTATGTTGTGGGTATGCAAAGCATTATCTACCTACATTTAAACAGCCTGAAGTAAGAATGATGCTAAGTGCTTTTGCTGCAATGGAAGCAGTACATCAAGAAGCATATTCATTGTTGCTAGAAACTCTAGGATTTCCTGAAGAAGAATATCAGGAATTTATGAAACATAAAGCAATGATGGATAAACATGAACATCTTAGTGACTTCGGTATGGGCAGTAAGATGGATATAGCAAAAACTATGGCTATCTACTCTGGGTTCACAGAAGGAGTGCAACTATTCAGTAGTTTTGCTATACTGTTGAACTTTCCACGCCATAACTTGATGAAAGGCATGGGTCAGATTGTTACATGGTCAATACGAGATGAAAGCCTCCACGTAGAGGGAATGTCTCAACTTTTCCGTACTTTTATTCAAGAAAATCCAGAGTTGTGGAATGACGAGTTAAAGTATGAAATTTATTGTGCGGCAGAGCGTACAGTAGAACTAGAAGATGCTTTTATTGATTTGTGTTTTGAAGATGCAGATGTACCTGATCTAACAGCACAAGAGGTAAAAGACTATATTCGCTATATTGCGGATAGAAGATTATTGGGTCTAGGAATGAAGAAAATCTTTGGTAGCAATGATAACCCACTTCCTTGGCTTGATTATATGTTAAATGCAGTTGAGCACGCAAATTTCTTTGAAAATCGTGCGACTGAATATTCACGAGCTAGTACCACTGGTAACTGGCAAGACATATTTAAGTAGGTATATTATGACAGAAGAAAATACATTTACTTTAGACGACAAACAGTATAATTTAGAGGATGTTTCTGATAATGCTAAATATTTAGTATTTAATCTTAATGAAATTGCCACAGAAAAAGCAAAAGCCGAAAGAAAGGCACAGCATTATTCTGCTGCAGAGATTAAGTTTATCGATCAACTAAGGGCTGAGTTGTTAAAAGAAGAGGAAGAAGAAAAAGAGACGGGGGCATAAGCCCCCATTTCTTTAAGCGTAGCATTGTCCTAAGGTAGCGAAACTGTAGTGTCGGGTAAGTTCCTCGGGAAAGACCTGCTTAGCTTTAAAACTTACACTAGTAATAGTTTAATATCAGTATATTCCTCGTATGGTATAGTCTCACCAATATATTGGTAAATATCATTTCTGTTTAAATTATTTTTACAAAAAACATAAGAAGTTCCATTTACTTTTACACAAAAGTGCACTTCCTTGAAGCCTAAAGATTTTAATAAAATTGCACTAGGCTCTACAAAATCAGGTATTGTACCTGCGGTACGAGTTATCATATTTACAATACGAATCACTCCTTGCCCCATAGATTGTCCCATAATATAAGCCACTACTTGATTAGAGGAGTCTACAGCTTGAAAAAGATACGGATCTTCTCCAGTAAAATAAGTTTTTAAATGATCTATATCATCATATCCTATAGCGGTGGATATACGAGTTTTATCTCCTTCGTATATTTCGTCAAAGACAGATATATCAACATTTGTTATTTTTGTAACAGTATGCATATTAAGTTAACCTCAAAACATAATGTTCTTGTGAAGTTATGCCAGCAGACTGTTCAGTAGAAGATGTTAAAGGAAAAATTGTTTTAAAATTTGAATCACCGAAATTTGCAGCCCAACCATAAACATATGTTGCAGGCTGTGAGCCGTCCGAATTACCAGTAAAAGAATATACGCCCGATGGATTAGATGAAGCATCATAATCATTAAAGTTTCTTTCTCTTAGGCTACCAACTGCTTCGTTTGAACTTGAACCAAAAGTTTCTAGCTTTGTAAATGTACTGTTTTTTGTTAAAGCAGGTAGACCCGTAGCACTTGCTTGTATTGTTAATACTTCTGTAGAACCAGCCTGCACAGCACACTGTAGAATGTAGTATAGATTGCCCCCAACAACTATAAATGGATTAGAACAATTGCCCATGCACGCTTCGGTATCGGTTCCAATATCACCAGAGTTATCTCGTATTTGAACAAATCTAAGACCACTTGTTGTATTAGTACTAGCTAAATATCTAAAATGTGTAAGAATTTTACCCGCAACTCTTGACGGTCTTACTAAAGTCTCCGAACCTGCCCCTACAATACCTGCACTAAGCATTTAAAACTCCACTACCAAAAACTGTTACGGCAGCTGCACCAGTATAAACAACTTCAGCAACACCGCCTTTAATAATACTAAATGTATTACCAGTCACACTCTGCACACCTTGACCTGTATCAATAATACTTGTAGTTATTGAGTTTGTATTTCTATTGATTGTTAATGTTTGGTTTGATGAATTCACAATCATAATTATATTACCAGCTGTTGCAGAACCTGGGAGTGTTAAAGTTCTTCCAGCATCGTTTTTCGTATTAATAAATTTCTTATTAAGAATTAGTGTTACATCAACACCTCCACTACCATCATTAACATCAGTTGTAGGATTAGCTGTAATACTTCCTGCTGAAATAGTTCCAGTAGTGGAGATAGCACCTGAGCCTACGTCTATGCTTGTAAACCCAGAAGTAATAGAACCAGAGTTGAGTGCACCAGTTGTAACAATATTACCAGAACCTGCAGCGGGTGCATAATCTGATGCATCAAATGCTTTAACTTGAGCAAGGTTTGTAACTTCTGAATCCATTAGTGCCCCAGCAGCCGTTACATTAGCTGTATCAGTTACATCAGCTGATGCCTCTATAGCATCAAGTTTTGTTTTGTCTCCATTTGCAAATGCACCTTCACTTGGTTTTACTTGTAAAGTGGAGGTATCTAATGATTTTATACCTGCTAAATCTGTAAGCTCTGAATCCATTAGTGCACCAGCAGCTGTTACGTTTGTAGCATCAGTTACATCAGCACTCGCTTCTATTGCATTAAGTTTACTATGATCAGCATCAGTAAATACATTACTATCGCTTGCACTTTCTACAAGAGTTCGTATTTCAGCTGCAGTTTGATCCGCAGTAGCACTTGCTTCTATGGCATTAAGTTTACTATGGTCATCATCAGTAAATACATTACTATCACTTGCGCTCTCTACTAAAGCTCTAATTTCGGCTGCTGTTTGATCTGCAGTAGCGCTAGCTTCTATACCATCAAGCTTTGTTCCATCTGCAGAAAGGTCTCTACCGTCAACTGTTTGAGTGCCAGAGAAAGTTATATTCCCTGTCATTTGTCCACCTGCCAAAGGAAGCTTAGTGGCAATACTACTTGTTAGCGAACTTTCTAGTGAAGCGTTATTATTTAAAGAAGTTGCAATTTCACCTAATGTATCTAATGTTGAAGGAGCTGAATTAACTAAATTTGCGATAGCTGTATCTGTATATGCTGTTGTAGCTACCTTTGTTGAGTTATCACTTGCAGATTGAGTTGTAGCTGTTACGCCATTCGCGATTGCACCACTTAGTTGTGCTGCGGGAAGATTTGTAAGAGATGCTCCAGATCCGCTAAAGGTTGTTGCGGTAAGAGTATCTACACCAGTTAGATTACCAGATATATCAGCGTTTCCATCAATATCTAAACTATCGCCTTTGACTTCACCAGTAACATCTATGCCAGTTGCAGTTGTTGCAAGCTTTGCTGAACCTTCTCTCTTAATTGTAACATCGCCACCACTAGATTCTGTTTGTATTATTAAAGGGTGTTTGCTTGTTATAAGACTTTCGTTATCAGCATTTACACCATGTTCAATCCGCAAATCGTAGTTATCGGAACTAGGCTCTTTAAAATCCATGTGAGCACCATTAGTGCCACCTAGTTCAATAACTGCATTGTTGGTAAAGCCGGCCTGGCTTCCAGTATGTAATATGCTTAGTGTTGTGGCTGCCCCAGTTGATCTTTTTATTTGTGTACTATCATTAATTACAAGACTTCCACTACCACCTTTAGTTATTTCACCATCTATCACAAAATTTCCGCTTATATTAAGATTAGTTGCAGATATGTCACCCGCTACACCAACATCACCAGAACCATCTTTTGATGCATCTATAGGGTCTGGTGAAACAAGTAGCCTTCCTTTAATACTGGTAGTACCAGCACTAGAGCCTGAAATTGGATTTATTACTAATCTTGCGTTAGTCATTCCATTTGACAAACTACCTGTGCTTTCATTACCTGCTGAGAAAGCTGTTGAGCCTGCTGCTCCAGCTAATACTTGCATTCTTATATGTTCGGTAGGAGTTGTGTCTGCGTCATCTGTAGCACCTGACCTTACTGCAAAGTGAGCTGTATCTATGCTTAAACTACCAGTGCCTTTTTCTAAAATATGGCTGTGTGAGCCATCGTGATAAATTTCTAAGTCATTACCGGTGCCTAAGCGTATCTTTGCATTGTCACTAAAATCTACACCAGCAAAAGTAGGAGTAGCAGAGGCTGCTACGTCTTGTCCTATAGAGAATTGCCCACTAGAATAAGTTACGCCAGTACCTGCACTTAGATGTGCACGAACTTCTGACGCACTTGGGCCAGTGTAAGTAAATACACCAGTATTGCTATCATAGGCAAGCGAGCCGTCTCCACTCGCATTAGCAGCATTTATTAGAGGTCGAAAAGCACTAATAGTAGGAATGCTTGTTGTAATGTCTAATGTTGTTGTTACGCTTTCTTGAGGGCTTACGGTTGTATTATTGGGGGTCACATCTACTGTAATCGCCATTATCTTGTTATCTCCCTTGTCACGTTTGCGCGACCTTGTATTATTCTGGTTACTGTACCTGTACCGCTAACTATTTCTAGATCATAAACATACGAACCTGCAGTAATTGCTGCGGTTTGAACTGCTGTAAGATCCATTGATATAGTACCAGTACCGCCTAAAGCTGCGCCTCCTGCACCTGTGCAAGTAAAAGCTATAGTACCATTTGCAAATGTACTACTAGGAGTAGCAGTATTTTCTGCTTTACTTCTTAAATGCGCACGAGCAGTATACCCAGAAAGATCTTTAGCTGAGCCATCTTCTTTTACAGTCATTTGAAGGCCAAAGGTAGAGCCCTGGTCTATAGTTATATTATATTTACCTGCTGACATTTTTTATCTCCATGTCGTACATTATATTGCCTTTGACAAATTTTGTCAAGTTTTATTTTTAGAGGTTGGAAAGATTGCCTAGCTTAACTCGGGTATTTCCACTAGAGTCTACTACTTTTATGCCATCATTATTGAAAGTAGTGGTTCCGCTTCCTCCTCCGCCAATTTCAAAAGTAGGAGTAGGAGTTCCATTAGCAGCAACAGTAGTTCCTAGAAAGAATCCTGGAACAGCGCTTTGAACAGTATTACTACTAAACTTTCCAAAACTGGCTATTCTACCTGTAGAACCAGTATTACCGACCGTTAAAGTATTTGCTATTTTAAAATCATTAGTTGCGACACTGTCTGCAAGTAGTTTACCTGCGGAAAGAGTACCATCTACGATTACACTTCCATCGAAAGTTTCTACTACGGGAGTAGAAAAGTTTCCTGGGCTCACACCGGTATGAGTATTTACAGGATTACCTTCGTATATTCTAGTTACTGCCACATTTGAAGCGTTATTTGTTACAGTTATTTTATCGTTCTTTCTTAAATAGCCATCAGAGGATTGTTGTATAACAAGTGCTGCAATATTTTGCCCCGACCTATATGCATCATCGTTGGTATTAGTAATAGTATCAAAGTTACTGGCGGCAAACTCTGATGCTACTGTAGCTTCATATAGCGCGCCTCCACCATGCTTAGTAGAAAAAGCTATTTGGAAATTATGAGTAGCTACTTCAAAAGTAAATACGCCCGAGCCTCGAACGCCTACTGCAGTACTATCTGCACCCGCTTTTTGCTTTGTAAAAGTTTGAATTTTTTCTATGCTAGGCAGAGCTGTACCATCTAATCTTTTACCTGTAATAGTATAGGTTGCGGAACCACTATCTGCCGTCATAGCAGTAAAATCAGCAACAACTGCTGTATTTCCACTATCCGAAATACTAGGAGTATTCATATTAGTGTGAGTTTTTGCTACTGTAAAGTGACCCGCAGTACCCCCACTACCATCATAGTCTAGCTCTGTTACACCCTCGAATACCCTTATAGTAGTTCCTGAGCCTACAAAACTGCTAACACTACCTGAATTACTAGCGGGTAAGCCATGATTTTCATTACTAAGAAGTACTGTAATTGCATCATCACCTGCATCACCATCGCCACCAGGCTTAATAGAAGCAATCGTAAGAGTATCTGTAGCTACTGCACCTCCAGAGTTGCCCTCTTGAACCTCTACCGTAAAAGTATAAGGAGTAGCACTATAAGAAGTAGGAATATTGAAAGTAGCGGTATCTGTAGCTGAGTTAGGGTCTGTAAAGCTGTTCTCATCAGAAAACGCTCCGCCCCCTCCTGTAAATTTAAAATAAGGATCTGAAAAGCCTTGAGTCTCTGCCGTAAGAGTGATTGTTTGACTGCTAGCATGAGACCCTGCAGCACTATACTCTATTAGTTGCTTACTTGCTCTAATCGCTACAGTTTTTGATGGAGTTCCTTCACCCCCAGGACCACTTTTTGTCAAAGACGATCTCATGAGAGCAACTGTTAAACCAGTATTATTATCTATAATAGGCACATCAAAATGTGCATCCATTATCGTTAGCCCGGCTAGGAAAGGAGAGCCGGTGGTATTTATTGTAATTGTTCCATTCGTATTTACTAAATTTAGGTCGTCAACTCCACTAGTTTGACTTTCTATAAAAGTTCCGAACTTATAAGTGTTGGGTGTTCCTCCACTAGCTGCGTACGTGTAAGGGACTCCATTATTTTTAACAATAAAGCTTAAAGAATAAGGAGTTACATCAGAAATAGCTCCAGTAGAACTACAACTAAACCCGAAAGATGCTAAAGACGATAGTACTTGAAAGCCTCCTGTATTAACAGGCGTGAAATCTTTTGCGCTTCCTACACTATCTTTTTCCTCGAATTGAAGACGATCGAAGTACATTGTAACATTGCCATTATTAGTCCAAGCATCGTTGTCTACTCTTAGAAGTACTTTCTCTATATCGGTCTGGTCTATACTAGCAGTAACGTTTTGACTTGCAGAAGCATCATAATAGTGTCTAGTTACTGTGCCACTTAAATCTATTTCGGTTTCTACTCTTGTCCACACTCCTGTGGGAATTCCAGGAGTTCCTCCTGCCTGATGAAAGTTATCTCCATTTGGTTTCTGGGCTCTTACATATAGCTGAGTACTGTTTGTTGTATCGGGTGAACCCGAAGCTTCCAAATAAACCCATGCTGAAAATATCCAAACTTTTCCAGGAGCAATCTTTATATTGTAGTCATTGCTATCTACTCCTAAGTAAGAGTATTTATCATCACCATTTGCAACAATTTTTAAAGATCTTCCCCCACTTAAAAATGTTCCTGCAGCAGTACTATAAGAAGTATACGCGCTGTTCGTAAAAACAGGAGAGTTCTCAAATGTAGCGTACTCGCCCGCTAAGTTAACAGCAGCGTTTCTGCCAGCTGAGCCTGCTGCTCCCTCTGCAGAAGGTTTTAAAGCTACTATTGTAATAGTATCTTCCGCTGTATATTGACTACCTTGAAAAGTATCAGTAATAACTACTTTTACTGTTACAGGAAAAGACGCAAAAGTTCTTACTAAACTAGTACCATCATGAGCAATAAGAGAATTTGTAGTCCCGCTTCCCGACAATGTAGTAAAGGTAGTTCCATTTGAACTTTCTGACCATGCGTACGCAACATTACCTTGAGTATTTGCGGTTGTTGCGGTCAGAGTAACAGCAGCAGGGGCGGGATTAGCTGAATTAACGTCATAGGTTATTACCGTGCCCGTCTGTCCGTTTCCTCCAGCAGAGAGAGTTACAACTCTAGGAGTTATTGCAGGAGACCCCGAAATATTTACAGTACTAGTGTTAGTATTCGGCTCGAAAACAGAAAACTTTTGTTTTGTGGTGATAGCACCTGCAATATTTTCTTGGGTTTGTACAGCATATCTAACCCAGTAATATCGTGTTTCCGAAACCCCCGAAATAATAACAGGGTCCACATACTTAGTAGCCCCTCCTATATCTCCTATAGGAAGTTTTTCTGCAAGGAAAAAAGTAATATCCGTTCGCTCTGTTAAGCTAGCATCATTTTCAGCATTTAAAGGTATTTCTACACCTTTATTTAAAGTAATTATTTTTGTGCCTGTATCTACATTAGTAACCCTTAGATCTTCAGGGGCACCTCTAAAAAACACTAGTTGTCCTTGGGCTATATCAGTAGTAGATAAAACCTTAACAGTTGTAGTGGTAGCACTAGGATTTGAAGATACTGCATCTACTTTTGTAGTTACTGCTCTTTTGTTTGTTGTACTTCTCCATATCTCTATTCTATGTGTAATAGGACTGAAACTCGCACTATGTGTCCAAGAAAGCTCGACCCCTCCAGCACTAGGTGCGGTGACCGCTAAAGAGCTAGGCGCGTCTGGTACAGTTTTTATAGGAACACCGCCAGGCTTAAATATAGCGTCTAAATTCTCTTGTATTCTGTCTCCATCTCCAATAACATATGCGCTATCAGAGTGCTCATCTGCGGTAACGCTGCATAAACAATCTTTTGTATAATTAAGACTTGTTACCCTAAAAGGTTTTGAGGTAAAACCAAATTTAGGGTGTGTTAGTTCTATTATCTCTCCTGGCAGTAAAGCTAATCCTCTAGGCCCTACTTTAAAGTTTACGGTTAAGCCCTGCCTAGACTCTTTTAATTTCTGCACTACATTAAATCTAGCATTAAAGTAGTTTGTGATACCCCTAGATTGATAAGATAAATTCTTTCTTATACCTTTATCTTGTTTTAAAAGTTTAGAATCGAAAAAGGATATTTCTCTATTTTCGAATCTATTCTGAGGATCGGGGAATGCTAATTGTGCAGAGTTATAAGACTTTTTACTGCCTTGATCTGTAATTTTAATCTCGCCAATGATGTCCCCTGCTTCAAATTGCTCTAAAGAGTTGACTGTTCCTTTTTTACTTTTTACAGATAAGTTGTACTTACCTCCAGTGTATCTTAGCATCCCATTAAATTGACTCAGCATTTTATTGACATTGCCAAATAAAGGTTGAGCAGTATTAATAGATTGATTCATTTGATGACGAGTAACGTAGCGTTGAGTATTATCATCCCAGCCCGCATACTTCCAATACTCTAAATCATCAGAATCGTACAAAGAGTACCCCGAACCAGAAAAAGTATTAAAATTTTCATTAAATCCTTTAACGTAAGGGTTTCTATTTCCCGCAGTAAATACACTAGTATCTATATCTAAAGTAGTGGGTCCATTGCCCGGAGCCGCTACATTAGTACTATCTTTTGTTAATGGTAAAGTATTAATAGCTGAAGTACCAGGAAATGAGTCTATAAACCCATTTGCATTTGCTAGTTTTGCTACTCCTGCTCGCCAAAGAGGCTCTCCGCTAATATAGTAAGTAAACTTATTCCACTTTTTACCTAACTTACCTATGCAGTTAGTAAAGGTTATTTGCTTATACCCTACACTATCTATAGTTTTTTCTGCACCAACCGCAGATACTTCCCCTCTCCAATAACCAGTTGTTCCTGCTGTTCCTCTATGGTATATAGTCCCTACTGCTATGTTACTCGCTGCTGCTGTAGTGCAAACTACTGAAACATCACTTTTGCCATCACACTCTAAAGCCGATTCCTTGAAAGAGTTTAAATCTATTTCCGGTAATTTTAATCCTTTACCAAATCTTTTATTTCGTAAATAGTCTAGCATCTGTAAAGCAGGATTAATAGAAGGCCGCTCGTCTACCGCAAGCTCTATATTATACTTATCTACTACTCCTGAGGGATAGTTAGGTAGATATCCCGCGTCCCAAGGGGTATCAACTATAATGACTTTATGTTGTCCATGATAGTCAACAATTCTTCTAGTTTGAACATATGTTGTTCCATCTGTGTTTATTCTTGTAAGGGTGATTCTTGCCCCATTGTACTTATCATTGACACCAGAAGAGCCTGAAATAACTATACCATTATTGACAAGAACTTTAGTAATAGCGTTAGTCCAAGTAACGTTACTACCTAAATTAGTTAATTCATCACTAGCGTAATTAAACCCAGCAAAAGTTGCCTGATGAAAGGAAGCATTTTTACTAGACTCTAAACTTACTGAAACCCCGGGCAACGCTAACGCTGCTTCCATAGGCGAACTTGGGCTAAGTAATGTAATTTTTTGCGCCCCATACCCAGTAGTATCAGGGTTAGCAACTAAAGCAGTAGCTACAGTATTATCAGAAGTATGAAGTTTTGAATCATAAGTATTAATATACCAACTGTTACTTCCATCGGTAATATAAGATAGCTCATTAATTGTAGGGTATGCTCCCGTATCTTTATGCTTTATAATAAATCTGTAGTGAGGGATTCTTAGTTCGGGATTATTATTAACAACACGAGTGTCATCTTCTCCACTATAGAAGAACCATTTATCATGAACTATCCAATCATTTAAGTTTCCTATAAGACTATCATCGTCTCCTTTACGCAGAGAAACTATATCTCCTATTTCAAAACTATCTGGTCCTGCTGAAAAAGCCGAAGAACTAACAGTATTATTCCTGTACCTAACATCTTGAGCATAGCTGTAGTCATAATTAAATGCCTCTACATCTCTGCCTCTCATAACTACATTAAACTTAGGAAGAGTAGTTTCCCCATCGTCTATTTCATACTGAGCATGAATGTATGAGGTGTCTAAAAGCCTATGATTAGGCCCCCAGTACGCTTCTTTCTTTTCATAATAGTCGTTCTGTACTTTAAATCTACCAGAGGCACTAGCTGACTGAGCAATAGAAACTAAACGATCATTAGCCTTTTGGTAAGGTCTGCCTTGGTGAAATGTCATATGACAGTTTATTGGATCTTCAAAAGAGTGAGAAGTTCCATGAGTCATACCATTATTTCCTACATTTGCATTCAAAGAACTAAAGGAGGGAACTGTAAATGAATCGGTAGCTGGAAGGGTTGAAGTATTAGTAGTAGTTGTAGTAGAGGATGCGCCTCCTACAGAATCACTTGCAAATACAGGAGTAGCTCCCGCAGTAGCATCATACCCTAACAGAGTATGCCCAAAAGTTTGGCGACCTCTACATACAAAATCAATTTTACCGTCATCTTCGCTGGCAACTACTGTGCCTCTAACATCATAATCGGTTTGGTCTACACAAATGGAACTATTACCATCTAAATGAATATCGTATAAGCCCCCTACAGTTCCCTCTGATAAGGCGTATACCATATGAATTTCGGTGGACTTTCCAGCTCTAGTATCTGCAAAAATGGGTATTGAAGATACGCGCTGAACCCCATATATTACAGGAAGATATTTTGCTTCTAGATTAAATTTTAAGTCTAGCTCCGTAGGGACATCGTACTCTACTTCTCTACTATCTACATCAGCCCCAATACCTGAGCCAAATAAACCACTATCATAGTCTACTTCGGTTTTCGTTTCTACCTTGTTATATATTGCAGTAACATTTACAGCAGTCTGAGAGTGTATAAATCCTAAATCATTGGCATATTGAGGTCTAATTGTAGCTTCTCTATCTGGTAAGCCATCAGAGTCTACTGCCCTATGAGAGCTATCTTCAGTTCTTCTACCTTGTACTCTTTGAAAGTCCGCCCAATGACTAGAGATAGTCCACGAAATTATAGAGTCTTTTGTGCTTTCTTTTATATTTGCATTGGAAATTATTCCTTTAAATATAAGAACGCCCCCTCCAGTATTTAACCCAGAGTTAGTGCCTATTCCTCCAATAATGTCCCCTGCTTCATAAGAAGTACCATTAGTAAGAACAATCTTTTCAGGCGCAATAAATACTTTATATATGTATACTTCTCTATTTAAGTAACTAGTGTAAGAAGTACTATCTTTAGATCTAGTAAGTGCTGTAAGTTCTTCTGACTCCAAAGTAATACTGGTCACAGTTGCATTTATAGAAGCTACAAGATCTAGTGCTAAACAGTTAAAGCCTTTTCCATCGTTTATAAAAGTATTTATACGAACATTGTAAGTGTTCCCAGAATGAAGGATAGAAACTTTATCTCCTTCTTTGAATCCAAGCTCTACAAAATTGGTATCAGTAGAAGTAATTGACCCTGTTGCATCTGCTGCAATACTACCATTAGTGTTAATAGTGGGGCTAACTGCTTTTGCTCCTAAAGATGTGGCGTCCAGATCCAAAACCATAGTAGAGGCTTTAGCTTTTATGGTTTCATTTGTACCTCCTATCTTCAGTAGTTTATTGGAGATGTAATTTTGAAGTCCATTAGCCGCCCCTGTAGGGGAAGTAGAAGAATCATTAAACTTAACATCAAAAGGCGCGTCAGTAATATAGCTATAGTTTTTGGCCGCTGTAGCTTCATTACCGTATTGAGACTCTAATAAAGGTCTTTCAAATTTTACTAGATGTGCATAGGTAAAAGGCACATTATCTTCAAGTGCCTGTAATAAGTTTGTATTTATATCTCTTAATGCCATTACGGTTGAGCCTCTTCCAGATTGAGAGAAATTTTATATAGATTATTAACGTCTAAATTGTAACTTATCTCTTTTGTCTTGTTTAGTACTCTAAATTGTACGTTGTTAAATTTTATCGAGTTAGATGCACTTACTTCTTTTTGTAGTCCCGGAGTAAAATGTAGTCTCATTTGTGAAGCAGATACTGCTCCTTCTGCCGTATTATGGTTAGCATTAGTTTCTACTCTAGTAATCATATAAACTTTTACATGATTACTATTATTTGCATCCACTACTGAAAATATATCTCCAATACTTGGAGTTCCCTGGCTGCTTGAGCCTGTGGAGTCTAGTGTTGTTCCGGAGCTATTTGTTATAAGAAAGTTATCTTTTCCTGCAGCTACAGCAGCTGTAGTTTTTATAAGTTGTGCTCCACTATTATTCCCTGTAGTTAGAAAGGTATTCCAAGCAGCATTTTGAACAGTTTTATATTGAGGCAACTCTGCAAAGAAAGAAGAAGTTGCTCCCTTCTGTTGTAGTAAAAAAGCATACAAAGGCTCAAACTGAGCACGAGTTAAAGCATTATATGTAATTGACATATTCCATTTATGGCCCTGTATATTTCGTACAATAGTACTGCCTGAATTAGTTCTGGTAGTTTGGGCAGGAAGTTCTGACTTCAAAGATACGGAAGCAAACCCCGGGCCTGCAGAGTATCCGGTGTTAGAAGAAGTTGTACTTCCGTCAGCCGCTATACTGTTGTTTGGATCAGGAAGAAGATTTGAATAATTTGTAAAAGTTGCCATTATGATCTAGCTCCTTCGCTAATAGTGTCTACAGTTTCTAAGAATTGTTCTCCTACTTCATTAGCGGATTCTCTTATCATTGAGATTATATTTGCTCGTTGATTCATTAATACGTCCTCTACTCCTGCGGCATCTATTGCTGAGATAGAGATATTTACATTTGAAACGCCTCCGGCACTTGATACTTCTCCTGCAGGAACTATTGTACCTGGAGTATCTGGCATAAATAATTCAGGTCCTTGTTCTCCTACCATATATCCAGTACTGCCGCCACCTGCTCTATATCTTGCTCCAGAGAAAGCGGGGGTGAAGTTATTAATATTGCCTATACCCTCTCTTCCTCTCGCATATCCAAGTTCTCCTACTGCGCTTCTAGATTGTGCTAAGTCTACAGTATTGCTTCGCTGTCCTGCAGATACACTATTCTTCGCGGAAGCTCCTGCACTTGCAGTATCTCCTCCACCTTCGTAAGTAGATTTCTTAATTGCAGAAAGTTGAGCCGCACCCATAGCAATCGCCATCGCAACAAAAGGAGCGGTCCAAGGCAGACCTGGAGGGGCGGAAGCTGCTTGCATTGCTGCTTGTGCAGTTGCCATAACAACTTGAGCCATTTTCATTTTCTTTTCTCTTTCAAATTGCTTGCGTTTTAAGTCCTCTTTTTTCTTCTCAAGTTTTTTGATCTTCTCTACACTTTCTTTTGATTTGCCATCTCGTTTCTTTTCTGCAGCAATTTGTTTATCTATATCTGAAACTTTCTTCTTAGTTTGAGCAGCACTCATTTTCATCATGTTCTGCATCAACGCAGACCCAGCACCAAGAGCTGCAGATATTCCTTCTCCAGAGTCTAGCCCTTTTTCCTTAATGGTTTCGAATGCAGTACTAAAGCTTTCTGTTATAGCTAAAGCTCCTTCTGTGACTGATGCCATATACTCGCCATCAGGACCTAATTTCTTTAGTTCTTCTAACTGAGGGCTTGCAAAGTCAGCTAATGCTCCTGCTTTGTCTCCTACAGTCGCACCCTCTTTAGTATATGCTGCTACTGCTCCAGGTAGTACAGCTGACTGTTTTTTTATAGAGCCCATAAAACTACCTTGCTCATTAGTAACTACAGCAATTTCAGCAATTTGTTTCTTTAGTTTTAGTTCTTTCTCTAATCTTTGTAGCTTCAACAACTCTTCAGGCTTTATCCCTTCTCTTAGCTGTTGGAGCCTATTTTGTTCTATATCAAGATCTGCTTTTTCAACGTCTAGTCTGGCTTTTACTATTGCTCCTCGCTCTTTGCCCAAAGCGTTCACAACCATCATAGCTTCTGCATTAGCTCTAAGAGCTGTGTTATAGGCTATTATATCCTCTAGTACTTTATCTGTTCCACCTTCGTCTTTAAATGCATCGGAGTAGGTTTTTGTAGCGTCTGCTGCTAACTCTGCACCCTCACCTGACTTCTTCAATGCAGTACCAGTTACCTCTGCTTGATTTTTTAGTTTCTTTAAAACAATTTCCGCAGTTAATAAATCACCACTAGCCATAGAAGTAGCAAGATTATCTACTTCATCGTTTAATGCTTTTATTCCTGTCAAGCCAGCAGATGCGGCCATAGTTAGGTTTTCTGCAGTTTCTGTGTTCCACTCTTCTACGGCTTGTGCTAATCCTTCTGATAGATTAGCTAGCCCTATAGATTCGAAATGGGCTTGAAGTTCTGCTCTTTGCTTAACAGCTCTTTTTTCTATTTGTGCTCTTAGTTTCTTCAGATGTTCGACTTCTGATTGTAGCCTTTTCTTCTCATCGGGGTCTTCCGCAGCATTTGCTTTGCCTTGCGCTCTAGATATACGCTTATCCATATTACCAAGCGCAGCGGTTTCATCTGCTTTTCTCATAGCTCCTGCAACATCAAGAGTTTGCATAGAAGTTAGAACTGCTTTTTCTCTAGCTTTTCCAGTTAAATTATCTAAGCCTTCTATAACTGCAGTAGCATCTTCACCCATGGTTTTTATAGCATCTCTAAAATTATCCATGGCTTCTTTGTTGTCCTCAGATGACTTTCTTACTTCTTCAAACTGTCTTAGAAATGTTCCAACCCCGCTATTTTCAAAAGAACCCGCCATGTCTGTTACGCCAAACTTAACAGGCTTAGTGTCGTCTAACCCCATTAATCTTTTCGCCCAGTCAGGAAGGTCGTTTATCATATTAGCTATACCTGTTTTTACTGCATTAATTGCTGTATCTAATGCAGAGAGTATACTTTTGATTATAGAAAAAGGTGCTGATATTACTTTCTTTGCCACATCCCATACCATTAAGAAAACTCCAACAACACCCGCCATTCTCATGGCTTTATTTATTAGGTTACCGGCTTTTACTGAGGCATTACCAATAGCTTTAAATGTTGAGATTCCTCGTTTTTTCAGGCTGAGATATGCTCTTCTGCCTTTCATTCCTAATTTTTTAAACATGCCTATTTGTTGTTTATTTGCTTTTTTAGCAAGTTTTACTTGTAAGTCTAAAGACCTGCGCATAGTACGAATATGTTTTATATCTACATTTTTAAGTATTTTTGATCTGACTTCTCCATGGTTTTTAAAGTCTTCTTCTGCTCTTTTAAGCATGGCACGAGTTTGCCCTAATTGTTGAGCATTCATTTTCTTGCCAGAAGCAAGTTTGCCGATTAGGCCGCCTTTAACACCTGATCGTTTTGCAGCATTTTGTGCAGTCTTTGCTGCTTTCTTTTGGCTATCTTCTGTGGCTTTTATAGCTCTTTTTGTGCTTTCAAGCTCTGCTTGAGTATTTTTAAGAGCTGCCGTAGTTGCTTGGTCATACTTTTCTGTTGCTGCTCCAACAGCCTCAAAGGAAAACATCATTTTAAATATACTAGTAGCTATAGCTCCGAATACTGTTAGAGCTGCAACCATGTTACTAGATATCATATTAGCAAATCCTTCAAAGAAAGGCAGTACAAGTTCCGTACCTGCTTTTGCCATATCTTCAAAAGTTTTTGCGAGTTTTATAAAGGCATTAGTTTGAGGCTCGACTTGTCCAAACAAGTCATTGGCCTGCCTCATAGTTTCTACGTAAACCGCTTGGCTTCGTTGAGATTCTGTTAGCTTATCTTTACTCGTGCCAAGAGCGTCCGCGTACCTTCTAGTAGCAGACTCGAGTCTTAAAGTAATACCTAATTCATCAAGAAGTTCAGGTTCTGCTTTTGATACACCACGAAGTAGTCTATCGAAAGCATCGCCAAAGTCTCTACCAAGGGCGGTAGACGCTTTACGTGCAGCTACAGCAAGGTTGTTTAGCTGACTGGGAGTAAACCCTTTTGCCAGACCAATACCTGCGGCAGAAGCGGCTTCTTGAAAACCTAACATTCCGTCACTAGTTTCTCTTAATCTAGCAGTAATTGATTGTAGTGCCGTACCTGTAGTGGCAGCATAAGCTACTTGTTGTTTTTCCAAGTTGCTTACATCAGCAGCTCTTTTCAAAAATTGGAAAGTAGCACTTAAAGCAAAGACGTTTGCAGCAAGAGTAGCATAAGCACCAACTAAAGAGGAGCTGCCCCCATTAATTGTTTGAGCTTGTTTGGCAAAAGCTTTAGTAGAATTACTTGTAGCACCTGCTACGCCCTTTTCCCCTTTATGAAATCTGTTGCGTTTAGAGGTAGTAGCGTCTGTTGCTTTTCCAAGATTGTCTGTGGCTTTAGAGGCTTTTTTAGCCTCTTTTTCCACCATAGATAGACTACCGTCATCGTTGACTTTAATCTTAATTTCTACTGTTTTAGCCACTATTTCTTTCTCTTTAGCTTATCTCGCTCCCGCTTCATTTGCTCTGCGTTTTGTTTGATAGCTCTTGAGTCTAACCAGTATAATATTTCTAAGAAAAGCTCTTTATCCTCTATATAACAAACTTCCATAAGTACAGATAAGTTGCTATAATCTTTTCCTATATATCCTATGTCAGCAACTATCCTGTCGCCTAACATATTAAAAATATTAATTGCATCGTGTGCAATTACTGGTAACTCTTCCCAAGTAACTGGGACCCTGTCCCAATCTATCTCTTGGCCTAGTTGTTCACAAATTTCAAAATATTTATTCGCATCTACATTTGAGTCTGCGTTTTTAAAAAATCTATCTAGTCGTTTCCAGAATTCCTTCTTCTGATCCTGTACGAAAGTTATCTAAATCAAAGACTACCTCATTGAGCCAATTATCAAATTCTGTTGATTGGGCGACTAAAATTTGAGCATTTTCCGAACTATATGGAAGTTCAGTTGTCATTATTTTATCAGTGGTATCAATTAAGATTAAAGTCTCTAAGTGAGCTAAGGTTAAACCTTTCCAGTTTCTAATGGTAGCTTCTGTGAAGTATTCTACAAATTTTTCTTCGTCTAAAACTTCTTCCATTTGTCGAGTCTTTCTATCCAGTTTTTGAGTTACACACCTTTTTCTAAGATTCTGTAATTCTTTTCTGGATAAATTTACTGCTTCTACGGAGAATCCGTCTAGGCCGGGGAAATCTACCCATGCCGATTTACTATCAATAATTAAATTTTTAAGTTGCATAAAGCCTCCTTAGGCTGTTGTGTAGGTTAGTAAGTTAGAGATAGAACTTGAATTAGTAGCAAGTCTCCAATCCATATCCATCGTGTAAAAAGCTCCTGGAGTAACCCTACTTGTAATATTTACCCCATTTGCCGATTTAAAAGTTATACCATAATCTGTGCCAGCTATGTTACTAAATGCCGCTGTAGTCCAAGCACTGTTTTCGTAAAACTGTCCATTTGCTCCTCCATTTGCGGAACTATTTGAAAAGTTATTTACTGCTTCTGTGGCGTCTCGTGTGTCCATTGCCCATCTCGCGTTACCAGAAACTACTCTATCTTGCAAGGTGAAGGCCGTGGGGTACTGAGCGTTTTCTTTAGTTGTTGTTGTTATTGCACCCTGTACCGTATTATGAGGTACCCATTGAATATTGTTCTGTATCTCCATAGAGGAGGATAAAAGGTTCTCCTCTGCATTAGCTACTTCTGTTATTACACCTGAACTAGTTGTATACGCACTATTTCTCTGAACCAGTACTTTGGTCAAAGGAAGAAAGGTTCTTGTTGAAGACCTTAGCTGCAAATTGTTGGAACTAAATACAGGAAAATCAGAAATATCATTAGTTATGTTCGCAAAATTAACGGTAGTACCTGTAATTATCTCAACGCCTGAGTTGTCTGCGGAGCTTAATTTAGCTCCTTGTCCAGAAAGAGCTATGCTTAAAGCAACTCCTGCTTGCATTGTAAATGCACCATTTGTAAATACACAAGTTTCTATACAAAAAGCCTTGCTTTGATCTATAAACCATATATCAAAAGTTTTTAGAGTATTTTCTGAGGTTAGGTCTACTAGCATATTAAAAACTGGAGTATCAAAATCTGACTCCTTTAGCAAAGGAACTGCAAAGCTAAATGAAGCTGCATTTGCTTTTTTAATGTTGCCGTTATTTACTAAATGAGCTGGATTATGTAAAGTCTTTTCTGAGTATGTATTTTCTGTAAAGGTCTGCGAGAAACTTGCCCCTGAAGCTAATACGTCCAGCTCATATACGTCAGATCCCGTAGAAGGTCTAAGGTAAACTTTGGTGTTTTCTAAATGATGATAAATATCCACAACTATCCCTTTTGACCAGGTCTACGACCACGTTTGATTTTTATATCCTATAGTATAATTCAATAGAGTTAAAAAGTCAAGAAGTATTTTTTTAGTTGTATTTTATTTGTGCAATAGAAGATACATTAGCCCCTAAGGTACCAGAAGAGGTTCCTGTAAAGTTACACGAGAAAGCTAAAGCATCTGCGCTCTCTAAGGTAGGTGCATCTAAGTAAGCGTTGGGGATTGAGATAGTCAAGCTTTGGTTAGCTGTCGTACCTCCTATGTTTAAAGATATATCTGAAAAAGGATTAATATCCTCTAGCCTCTCTATAAAAAACTTTCTAGTATCTCCTGTGGAAGTGGAGTCTATCATATAAGCATTGAAAGTTCCTGAAACTTGAATAGCTTTTCTACTAAATCCTATGGGATAGCTTACTTCAGATAAAATAGGTGTAGGTATAGGAGCTTGCTCAACCGATAAAGATATATTTAAAGAAGTAACAGGAAAATTAAATCCTGAGAGCATAGAAGCATTAGAAGCACCTAAAGCTCTACTAAACTCTACAGTTACATCATCTTGCCCTAAAGTACCTTTTGAATCTAAGTGAGTAAGCTTTAAAGTTGCATCACTATCACCCACTACTACTCTAGTATTCATCGCGTAGAGGCCTTGAGATACAACATTATAGTGATAATTACTTCTCATTGTATACGAAGCCCCAGAAACCATAGGAGTCATGTTAGCATTTTGATGGTATACCATAGAAGTATGAATAGATGCAACAGTTAAAACAGCCCCACCAAATCCAGTTACTCCAAGCGTGTCTCCTAGTTCGTACGCGAATCCGTTGTTAGTAAGTTCCCAGCCAGTAATTTGGCCCCCTGTAACAGTTATATTAGCTACTGCACCTGACCCTCTACCCCCTGTTAGAGATATATTACTGTAAACGTTATTTGTAAACCCGCTTCCAGGAGTAGTAATTGTTAAAGTATGTATTTCACCTTTATTTGTTGAAGCATAGATAGTTACTCTCATCAAAGCTGCAGAGGCTCCACTCCCTAAAAGTACAAGATCACCTTCTTCATACCCAGAACCTTCGGCAACCACTACTGCGGAAGTTACTACACCCCCACTAGCAGTTATATTTGCTGTTGCTCCACTACCTCTACCACCTAAAAGAGTTACTCCTGATACGGTGCTATGACCACTTCCGCCTTCAACAACATCGAGACTAAGTATCTTTCCTCCCACTTTGCTGGCCTCAATAGAGCTTGCTCTAAGTGGATAGTGTCTAAGAAAAGTATTGTTTTGAGTAGGGCCTACGACAGTATTTCCTATATCAATACCGCCTCTTTTACTGCCAGTAATTCCTACTATTCGAGTGCCTAACATAACGGTTTCTGCCTCGTACTGATTTTGACAGACTAACAAGAAGGGCACATTTCCTTCAAAGAAAAAAGGTCCCGTCATATTCTCTAGAAACTGAGTTGATATTGTTATGTTTTGGGCAGATCCTCCAAGAGTTATATTTTCTTCTAGATAAATTTCATTATTTCCTGCATCGGCGTCTATAATATGATAATAAGGCCCTGTTCCATTTAACTGAAAACGACCCCCTCGAACTCCCGTAATAGTTGATAAACTAGTAATACTTATTGCATTACCTGCATTAATTGTTCCAGTAGAAGAAATTTCTATAGTTACGTCTGGGTGAGTAAGTCCCGTTCTGTCCCCTCTCATCACCTTAGGAGCAGTTAGAGAAGTACTGTCTCCAGTTACTGCATGCTTATAAATATAAGTACCTGAAGTACCATCTATTCCTTCACTTTCTCCTGCCCCTCCATCCTTTGTAGCTTTTTGGGCTGCCGTACGAACATAAATATTTGCAGTAGTATATCCATTTCCAGTACCCGCAGTATAGTCAGGAAAATAAGCACTAATTTCGTACTGATTAAGAATTGCTTCCGGCCATACATAAGTATCTCCTAGTTTAGTTGCAGGAAGATAAGGCATGCCATCTCCTCCTGACCCATCTGCAACTTGAAATACAGCAAACTCTCCTGTGTGCCCAGACACAGATATTCTACCAGTCTTCATTCTATTATTAATACCTGAGTTCAAAGTATCAGATAAGCTTATATTTGCACTACCTGCCTCATGGTCTATAAGGATATAATAGTTATCACTATCATCGGTCACTATCTTATCCGAGTTATTCGTCATAGGAGCTAAAGGCCACCAGTCTTCATCTCCGCTTTGACCATCAAAAGTGTCTTGGCCAAACGCAAGTCCACACAACTCAGTATCAGACTCAATAATATAAGCCGCATTTTCTTCTGTTGCATTGTTTATATCCGAGTCGTTTAAGGGTAAGCTAAAGCTTAGCTCCTCTTGATTCAACCACATATTTGCAGGGATTGTAGGCTCATAAGCAGTAATCTCTGTGCTTCCATCTGATTGATAGTAGCCTGAGTTATCACTCTTTTTTACAAATTTAGTAGTTACAGGAGCTTGAAGATATTGGTACACCTTAATATATGTTGGCTGCCTATATGGAGCAAACAATATAAACTTCGTGGGGTGTCCTCTTGGTGAAAAGCGTGCTAGTCTTTTAGACGCCAACATAGAGTTAGCCGCTAGGCAGCCTTCGTCTTTAATTGCTCCTACTACCGAGGCTTTAGTGGCTCTTATACGTTTACCCTGGCCTGCAGTGGCTGCGATAAAAGTAGAAGCATATTTAGTTGCGGTTCCTGTTAGGTAACCTAAACTTGCGTCTTGGTAGCCGCCTGAAGATGAGCTACTAGAAGTACCTGTAACATCTGCATAGTAGGTTGCGTCAAAATCATGTAAAGGAGTTATTCTCGAACCATATCCTTTTGGTACATACCAAATACCAGAGCCAAAGGCTGCGTGAGCATGAGTGGCGCTAACATAGCCAGGGTGGCCTATATCTGCTTGATCAAGAGGGCGCAGGTGGGTATATACCTTTGTTTGGCTAGATATAGTTACAGGTTCAGTAAGAGTTAAAGTATTGGCAGTAGAATCTACAGAAGATATTTTTATGCCCCACTCATTCACATCATTATGTTGCAAAGTAGTGTAATCTATTCCTGGCCAGTAAAACCCTTCCCCAGCTGCAGCTCCAGTAGTAGAAGTAACAGGAACTACAGCGGAGTTGCTTACATCGGAGCTAACAGTATGCTCAGTTTTTGATTGATCTATACTTTGTGAGCCTGCGAACCATTTAGATGTGCCATCTGATAAATTAACACTCTGAGCCTTAGAAACGATCATACCAGTTTTTTCAAACTTTGCATTAAAATTAGTTACATTTGTATGATTATTTTTATAGTTATCTGTTTGTGGAGCTAGAAAAAAGTAGTGGCTTGCATCTACTGCATTGTTAATATACCCGCTATCAGCTAAATTATTTAATGATAAAGATCCTAATGCTTGACCAACGCTAGTTTCATTACCTCCTGTCTCATCTGTTTGAGGTAAATGATACTTTTCGATTTCATATATGCCATAGTTATTTGCATCTTTTTGTATTTTTATTTGGTCGCCATCTTTAAGAGTTGCAGTAACATATTTATTGTAAATATTTAACCCTATACCTGTATGATTGGTGTCAAAAACAAAATAGTGAAAATCATTCCAATTTTTAGCGCTGGAAAAACTACTCTTATTAAACACTACTCTGCTAGAATTGGCTACGCCCCAGAAATTAATCCCAAAATTTTGAGTTTTATCAGCGGAAATAGTGTTGCCTGTATCATCCATGTTTGCATGAGTTGTACCAAATGCAGTTTGATTTAAAACAAGCCCCCCACTTGGAGGAGTTGCTGGAAGAGCAGATGTAAGAGTACTAAACTTGTTTGTAAGATATGTAGTACCTGCTAAATGGGCAGAGTTTTCTATCTGAGCAGGAGGGGCTAGCTCAGCCTCTTCTAGTTTTAGCCCTGACCCCGACCAGGCTATTTTACCTACAGAGGCGGTATCTACATTTATATCGGCTTTTGTAACTGTACAGCCTGTAATTTTATACCCTTTATTATTAGAGTATATGAAATGCAGGGTAAAGGTAGGGTATGTTTCTTTTAAAGAAAATTGATTATCTGTATGTGCAGCTGCAACATCTTCGCTAGAGCCAGTAAAGTATTCCCATAAAATACTTTCTGCAGATTGTTTATTTCCACTATTACTGTATGGTCGAATATTGGTTACAAAACTCCACTCTGCAGCATTAAACTCTGTTTTAAAGTTTTTAAGTGTATAGCTTGAATTTGTCTGTGCAGAGGCATTAATTTGTGGCATAGCTTGTACAGCGACGTTCTCAGTAGCCGCACTTTGACTAAAAGTAGGAGGGGCTTCCACTGAAATACGCCAGTACTTTCCACTAGAGCTTTCTAGGTATACTTTAAGTTCCTTACCAAAGTAAAACGTATCTGACATATTATAAAATCCAAAGAAAGGGGCCGAAGCCCCTATCTATTGCTGGCTTAACGATTAAGCACCTTTGTATGTAATTGTTATCTCATCAGTATTTGGAATTGATGAAGGTAACGCATCAAAAGTTACCTCTACAGAAATAACGTCTTCGATATTAATTGCTGGTAGAGATACGTGAGCCTGAGGCATAGTGAATGCTACGCAAGGCCCTGTTGTACCTCCCATATTTAAAGTGGCACTATAATCATGAGTAACAACAGTTGTTGCGCTCATTATATCTTGGAACAAGTCCGCACTACCTTTAGCCGCAGTATTTAAGTAACAAGTAAAGCTACCTGTAATACTACGAGTTCCTGTAACATGGCCGATTGGCTTATTTACAGTACCTATCTCTTCTGGAGTTAGGAAAGTAATGTTATTCGTCATTGTAATATTACCGCCAGTTAGTGTAATATCATAAGTATGACTAGCAGGAACAGCAGTTGCACTACTAACTAGTGCAAGAGTGGAGATTTTATTTCGAATAAAGTTATTTGTAGATGTAATTCCTTCATAAATTGTGGCGGCTGGAGCAGAGAAAGCTTCTTCGATAATATCTGCCATGCCTGACCAGTTTAGAGTAGCAATACCCTCTAAGTCAAAGTCAACACTAACTTCGTTTAAAACAGAACCAGGAAGTTTGTAAACTTGAGCGCTACTGAAAGTTACTGCGGTAGAATTTGCAATAGTATTTGGAATATTACTCTTCAAGGTAACAGTGCCCGCACCAGGGTCAATAGTATCTACTTCAAACACTACATTGTCTCCGCTATTTGTTGAAACATCGTCTCCAACAAATCGCATATAGTCGCCTTGTTTAATACCTGTAGTAGATGCAACAGGAACAACTTTTTGGCCTGCGCTAGCTGCTGCATCTAGTGTTGTAGAAACAATAGATTGGTCTCCACCCATTACAAAATATAAATTTGCTCTACCTAACTGCGACTTGTTTGATGCAGAAAAGTCAACGACCATACTTGTAGTTCCATTTGCAATACTATCATTCCAAGCTGCCGCAGTAGTGTTCGCACTTTTTGTAAAAGTTGAGTCCCCAGTAAATAAAGCCCATAAAACTTCTTCTACTGCATGGTGTGAAACACTAGCAACATTAGCAGTTTCCCAAGCTCCTGCGCCCGCATTGGTACTAGCAGGGCTTTTGATTGGTCGAACATAAGTTGAAAATGAAAACTCTGCAGGGGCAAAGTTATCAGTAAACACTTTACGGCCTCGTCTACTTGCACCAGTAGAAGAAGCTGCTTCAGATAATGTAATCTCTGAAGTATTTGTTGATTGTGAAAAGCTATAGCCATCTAGAATTGGTATTTCCCAGACACTACCATCTCCTTGGGCTGCTCCGGCATTATCTATAAGCTCTATGTAGAGTTTCGTATCTCTACTAAAAAATAAATTATTTGCTGCCATAGTTATTTCTCCTATGATTTCTTGAAAGAACTAATCGTGAACATTTGTTCGTGTTAGTTGTTTCTAGTATCGAACCTCTAGCTCGATCTCTCCTACGCCTAAAGGCTCTAGTACCCCCTCATCAGTACTTATACTCATGATTGAGATTTGTTGTGTATACTCCTTAGTGTTTAACCTAGTAGTATACTCTAATCTTTCGTTTTCTTCTACTACTGTTTCTATATCTTCCATAAGGGCAGACAAAGCTTCAGGAGCGTTTTCTTCTTGAACGTAGCAACGAACTGTTAGGGATAAAAATCTATCTTTATACCCTCCACCTTGATATTCCCTAGTTTCTGCTCCTGCATTTAGATGAACAGTAGGAAAATCATTTACTTCATCCCAAAACAAAAGTCTGGGTTCTACATTTTCATATAGATTTGTATGAAAAGCTCCAGTACCATCTATAATTTTTAATTTTTCAGCAAGAGCTTTAGTTATAGCACTTCGTCTAGTTGTATAGTCTCTTGCTGCCATTAATTTCTCCTAGTAAAAAATCTTCCGATCGCTGCTTTTGCCGCTATTTCTCTTATAGACCCGTCTATAAGCTTTCTTGGGTCTCGTTGTGCATCTGCAAATCTCGATCCACTAGTTATTTCATATTGTCCGTAGTTGTCTCTGTCATAAGTATAACCGATACTAGGAAAACCTTTTTTCGTAGTTATAACGTCTGTTACTTCTACACTATCCGCGAATCTGCCACTTCTGTTTACTAATGCTGGCTCGTTCATATTCTTTCTAATAGCACCAGGTAGAACTTTGTTTAAGGAAGCTACTAGCTGTAAAGGTGTGGAAGCTGCTCCAGCCTTTGACTTTTTAGCTTTTCTCTTTTTTAACTTCTTTTTAGCTAAAGGAGTTCCTAAGTTTTTAGCAGATGATACATCTAGTTTGGAACTGCTTTTGCCTTTTCGTACTTTTTCTTTTTTAGATACTTTATGACCTTTTTTATTTCTGAAACTCGCTAAAACTTTTTCTGTTGCATCTAGTTCTTTTACCTCTGCAAAAGAGGGAGAGCCTTCCATATAACTTAATTTATTACCATTTGATTCTAGCTGTCGTATGGCTTTTTCTAAGGCTGCGTTCAACTTTTGTACTTCTGCGTTACTAATTGCGGCTTCTTCTAGGTTTATTATCTTTGAACCTAAAAAGACCTGCATTGTATCAGTTTTTGTATCTCTTATTAGCTCTAAGCTTATACCATTTTTATCAAAAAACTTATTTACCTCTGCTTTAGTATGTTTTTCAGAATCAGCTACCGCGTTACTAATAGAATCTTTTACCAAACTTTCTAGCGACCCTCTTTGGTGCGCGTGTTCCAGGTTAAATATATCCCCTGCCTCTACCTCTACTAGTTTACCGTCTACCTCTTTTCCCGGCACTGCTCCAAACTCTTCTTGGAATATATCTAGTATTTCGTTAGTAAAAGTTTTTACATAGTTTGCACCACGAGCATATTGGTTATATACTTTTTCGTACCTATTGCCCCCAGTAGCGTCAAAAGTAGCTATTACGGTTCTTTTTGTTACTTTTACACTATGTATACCGTCACTAGTTACAGATGTTCTTTTTACTTTTTGACCTACTGCCTTAATAAACTTATTCATTGCAGGTTGGCATCTTTTTACTACTTTATCTTGCTTCGTTTTAGTAGCATTTGGAAAGTAAGCTCCAATTAACGCCCTTATTGCTTTATTAAGCTCTCTTCCTCTCAAACTAAATGTATGAGTTTGAAAGTTAGCAACATTTCTTCTGTACTCCTTAGAGCCCATAGCTAACTCCTCGTGTAGTTTTCTTAAAAACTTTAATTGAGACCCTTTAGACATTAGTAAGTTTTATATAAATCTAGTACTCTCTTAATATGATCTGGAAATACTATGCTGCTTTTTTGGTTTTGTATAGTAGCGCCTTGAATAGTTCTGCGCTCTTTATGCTCACCTTTCAAATAGTGAGTTACTAAGTCCGCCACCGCTAGTTTTAAATCTGCAGGTGTTGTTGTGTAGCCTGCAGTATAAGTAATTTCTATTGCGTTTATTCCTTGTGCCCAGTTTTTATACTGACTTCCACTAATTCTGTATAAAGTATCTGTGGTTTTGTCTAGCTCAAAATCTGTCGTAGCTAAAACAGTGTAAGAACTTGCCATATCATTTCGTTCTTTTACTCCACTTGCTTGAATTTCTATAACTGGACTCTCTGTTAGTTGTATAGATGTAGTAGAATAATTTATTGAAAGTGTTTCTACTTTAGGAGTAGAAGAAAAATCAATAATACTATTTCCACAGTAAGTTTTTACTAATTGACTCACAGAATCAATGATAACCTCAGTACGAGCATCATGCTGAGTATTTGTTACCCCTTCGAGTTCTTTGTAGTCATTTAAAGATATTAAATCTGCCATCTTATAAGTCCATTAGTAAAAACTTGGGGGTGGCGAACCACCCCGAAGTTAAGTAATAGTATAATACTATTATGCAGTAGTAACTCGAACAGCCGCTAAAGTACCACCTTCTAACTGAGTGAAGCCAAGAGATTGGCTAGCAACTACAGCAGTTCGTTGGCCTGCAACTTCGTAATCCGATTCAATGTTAACACCACCAAGACGTGGTATAATGAATGCATTACGGTTAACAGCAATAAGAGAAGTCTCTTTAAAGTCAGTATCTACACCAGAAGCTACTGTCACTGCACCGCCGTCTGCAGAATCAAGAATATCTGTAACGATTACTGGAGAACCATAAACAGAACCTAATTGACCTGTTAACTTAGTAGCGCCTGCACCTACTTCATCAATAGAAGTAAAATCAGCACCATTACCAACATCATCAATCATACTAAAGTATGCTGCGGTACCCATGAGATATACTACATCTGCAGGATTAACCCCATACTTACCCATTGCGGCACGTGCATTCATAGCAGTAATAGCGTTAACTGAACCACGCGCTACAGAACCAGATAAGTCAGCAGCTAGACCACCGTGAGCGGTATTATCAGTGTTTAGTGCGTTGGAACCATCCACAGAACAGTTACCTACTAAACCAACAAAGTTAGTTGTTGTACCTGCTGCTGCACCAGGGTTCAAAGTACCTGTACCAAACAAGATTGCTTGATCAACTGCACGAGCGTGAGAACGAGCTAAAGCGCTTTGAATCATAGGTAGAATAGTTACAAAAGTTTGCTCATCAGTATCAGAAGGAATATAAGTTCCTGAGATTAAACGATTTGCATACGCAGTAACAGTTGCCATATCATAGCTATTAGCGGTACCAACAGTACGGTTAGTTAAGTAACCTGTTTCCAAACCACCTGCAGAGAAAGTAGCGGTGTTAGTATCAGTAACTGTAGGAATTACAGTTGCACCTGAAGTTACAGCAAGCTCACGAAAAATACCGGCCACTTTTTGCTCTAATACCATTTCTTCTTGGAAAGCAGCTTGAGATAAAGTATCTAACTTGCCAGTATCATTAGTATTACCTGTGTATGCTACACCCGCTTTTTCCATAACGGAACGAGCATGGTTAGTATCATAGCCTTTACCAGTAATTTTACCTAAGATATGTGCGCCAAGGAAGTCTCTACCAAAGGCATTTAGGTCTGAACCACGTTGAGAAAAAGATCTCTTACTATTTTGCATAGCTTCGATTTCTGCTTGCTTCTCTTCGAGGTCTTTGCCAAATTGACCCATAACTTCTTCAAGTTTAGCGTCTTTTTCAGCTAATTTGGCTTCAACATCAGCCATAAGTTTTTCTGCACCAGTTTCAATACCAGTACGGATAGTTGATTTAACTTGCTCTTCTTGAGCAGCTTTTTGCTCTACGGCTTCGGCTTGGGCTTTCGCTTCGGCTTCTTCAGCAGATTTTTGTTCGGCTTGTTTCATTGCAATTTTAGCAGCAGTTTCATCAGCTACTTTCTTAGCAAATGCTTCCAAGTCGATTGCGGGAGTATTATCTTCCGACATTTTCGTCTCCTTATTTGTAGATTTCTCTACGTGCTTAGGTGCGTCACTAACCACATTGGATTCAATTGAATCCTTAGAGGTCAGAGACTGACCCGGTAGATCGACACGATTGGTGAAAGTTTTTTTGAATTCTTCATACTCTGCAACAGAGTCAAAAGACTTCGCTAGCGAAAAAGTAGCTGCTTGATTGCATGGTACCGATACAACCGATACTTCAAACAACTCAGCATCCTTAATCATTAATCCGTCAGTTTCTTTTACGTAATCAGCGTCCTTGACTTTGAAACCAACGGAAAAGGCCCCAAGAACACCGTCTTTAACTAATTCACAAACGGCAGCAGGGGCAGACTTACTAATCTTCGCCTCTAACTCTAATCCGTTTTTAGTTACATTAACTCCTGTTGCACGACCAATAGGTTTATCATAGTCGTGATTGAATAAAATTACAGGATTATTCTTAAAGTTTTCTAGGCCACCTTTAGTCCAAGCTTCGGCTGCGATTACATCACCTGCTCGGTCAGAGTGGTCTGTACTTGCCATACCTCGTATCATTACGCTTCCATCATCATTCTCATGAGACTTAAACGTAGAGGCTACATGTAAGATTTTCTCCATATTATTTCTCTACTTTACTTGCCCTAAGTACTTCTAAAGGGTCCATACTTACTTCTGCTTCACATAGTTGTGGATTTAGTAAATCTGCATAATCTCTTTGGATTCTTTGTTCCATTTGTGACCAAGAACCAAAGGCTTTTTTGACATTTTGTGATTTTATTGTGCCAGGCGTATCTGGCTCCATATCAAAAGATCTGGGGCTAAGTATTTCTCCTTTTTCTGCGAAATACATCGCTAGCTCATCTGCTAGCCTGGCTCTTACTCTCATAGTCATTTATTCTTCACCTTCTTCATTTTGTTCGTCTTCTTTTGGCCTGCCGCCTTCATCTGGATTAGCCGCAGAGCCCGCTATATTTGCTGGTTCTCTTATATTGTCTTGGCCTTCCATAATGTCATAACCTAAACGCTCTCTGGCTTCATTTATAGTAATGATACCACCATTTACTAATGAGCTATAGTAGGAGGATTGATCTCTCATTTCTGGCTGTAATGCTGGAATATCTGTTGTATCCTCTTTTATTTGAAACCCGAAAAATCTCTCTAATGCGCTATTCATCTTTCTATGTATAGGCAATATAGTCTCTAAATAATACATTCTCATATTTGGTCGAAGATTAGCATTATTGCCAGAATCAAACATAATATAAGGAACACCTAAAGCTTTTGCTATAATTTTTTCATTTTCTAAAATTGCATTTTGAAAATCCAAGTCCTTAAAGTTTACATTAGTTAGCTCATCTACTTCTATACCGCCGTCTAAAATTAAAGGTCTTCGACCCCCTGTATCTGGTCTATACCTAAGCGACCAAGATTGTATCATCCTTTCTTTAATTTTTTCTGATAAAGTGTTAGGAGATTTTAATACTAAACCTGGAACTGCACCATTATTAAAAAAGTTATCTTGAAAGTTTCTCATAGCTTTAATAATTGCCATGGTTCGTACTGCAGGCTTAAGTCTCGATACCCCTCTATACATACTATGGAAAGAGTTTTCTTTTATATGAATTATTTCATCTGGGAAATAATCTACATCATTATAAGTATATTTCTCAACATAGGTTTTTTCGTCACTATGTATTTGTACATTATCCGCTGGAATATGGTACAAGTGTACCCCATCAAAATAAATAAAAATATTACCGTCTAAAAGGTAATCTGTTATTAGGTTTCTTTTGAAGGTGCTTACATCTTGATAAGGATTTGGCTGCTTGTTTAAAAGTAAATCTACTTTAGCTCTTTTTACATTTTTTACTACACTAGAATGGCGAGTTATTTGTGGAAAAACTTTAACAGGTATTTCTGCAACATCATCTACAATCATATTGACACCACGATTTACAATTTCTAGCTCTTCGTAATACTTTTCATAGCTATCATGGCGCTCCCTAGAGTTCTCTATTCCTTTCATATAGTGCTGGATAGGATTTAGTTTGAGATGCATTTCATCAGCATCTTCTACTTTTCTTCCTAAGATTCTATCATACCAAGCCATGTTTTTCTCTTTGAATTTTTACCCAGCGCTCTTGCTTTTTAGCAGTGCTTAACAGTGGGTCTTTTCCATAAATTGAGTGTAGTTGTAAATGGTGCTTGTGACATAACGTGGCGGTATACTCATACAACTCTGCGTCATGCTCATCAATAAATTCTTCACGCCATTCCATTACAAGATAACGCTCTACATTATTTTCTTTAACCCATTTTTCTAATAATCTAGTTAGGCTATAGAAGTGATGAAAGTCAAGCTTTGTGGTATCTCCGCAAATCTCGCACTCACATCCTTTTTTGTACTTTGATTTCGCTTTATCACGAATGTATTTTACTAAATCTCTTTTTAGTTCCATTTTCTTTATCCAAAATTATAACGAGTTTAAGGTTTAATGTCAAACACTATTTTTCCTACCTGGGTTAGAACGTGCCC
>Ga0315331_10000044_pt1 | contig 58660 bp, 47 predicted proteins | sample M160m34915metaG_FD_203456 | JGI IMG/M metagenome (GOLD analysis project Ga0315331, IMG submission 203456) | Ammonia-oxidizing marine archaeal communities from Monterey Bay, California, United States - M1 60m 34915 | ecosystem: Environmental > Aquatic > Marine > Intertidal zone | place: USA...
CGCAAAGTAGTTTACGAAAATCCCATTGAATTCTTTTCGCAAAGCAGGAACTTCAGTTTCGTGCCAAGGGAAAACGGGGGAGCGTCGGAGAATTGATCGCTGAGAATTGATCGCTGAGAATTGATCGCTGAGAATTGATCGCTGAGAATTGATCGCTGAGAATTGATCGTTTTTCGCCCGCCTGACATCTCAATTCAGCGAACACTGCAGACGGAAAATCGTGATCTGAATGGGTGGCATGTTGTCATGTCTCCTGTGTTGGTAGAAGCTATGCGTCGTATTATGACCGTGAATTGTTTCTCATGAAGGACTGAATCGAATGCCGCAACTTGCTCATCACGTCTTCTTCACTCTCAAAGACCGAAGTGACAAGGCTGTTCAGACGTTGCTAGACGCTTGCAATAAATACTTGGATAACCACGAGGGGCTCGTTGGTTTTTCGATCGGGACGCGGGATCGAGAACTTGATCGCGAGGTCAATCAGGACTTTGATGTTTCACTGCACTGTATTTTTGCAGATCGTGCAGCTCACGATGTCTATCAAACCGCACAGCGGCATCTGCAGTTCATTGAAGAAAATAAAGATGGTTGGGCAAGTGTTCGCGTTTTGGATTCTGTCATCCAAGATGCATAAACGCTCAACTTAATCATTGAGTCGGGATGGCTGATGTCGGAGGTGGGTTCTGTGTGACCCGCATCCCGTTGTGGTATTCATACAAAATAACGCGGTAAGTATGCAAGCGAACGTTTAGACAGTAGGTATCATAAACGTGGTCGATTGAGTTTCCCTCCCACCACTGGTGCTGCGCATTCGATGCCCTATCTCCTCACTCCGCACCTGATTCGCGGTATCTTCCTTTCAACATTGGTTGTTTTTGGGCCTTTGTGGTGTGGTGCCACGTTGGCTCAAGTGGATGCTGACTTGGAAAGACGTCAGGTCGACTTTACTGAGCAAATTCAACCCCTGCTGCGGCGACATTGCCAGCGTTGTCACGGCGAAAAGCATGATGAGGGTGGGCTGCGGTTGAATCAACGCGATGAAGCGATGGGTGAAGCTGATTCTGGAGTGACGATCGTCGTTCCGGGGCATGCAGAGAAGAGCCTGCTGATCAGTCGGGTTACCGATGCGGATGCTGGAGAATTGATGCCGCTTGACGGTGAACCTTTGTCGCAGCAGGAGGTTGATCTTTTACGCCGGTGGATCGATCAGGGAGCAGCATGGCCTGAGGCGAAATCAAAGGGCAAGCATTGGGCATATGAAGCAATCAAGCGTCCTGAAGTTCCAGTTCATGTAACGACCGGGAAAGTGATTGATCACTTCATTGATCAGTCGCTTGAGACGCACGGTTTGGTTGCGAATCCCAGAATGCAGACTGCTTCGGTTGCCCGGCGTGCATCTCTGGCATTAATTGGGCTGCCCCCCACACCCAGCGATGTCGAGCAATTTGTTACCAGCAGCAACGAGGCTTCGGAACAAGCCTACTCATCGCTGGTGGATCGCCTGTTGGTGAGTCCCCGCTATGGAGAACGGTGGGCGGTGCCCTGGTTGGACCTAGCAAGGTACGCCGACAGTAATGGATTTCAAGCCGATCAGATTCGTGATAATTGGGCCTATCGTGATTGGGTCATTCGAGCTTTCAATCAGGACATGCCCTTCGATGAATTCGTAACGGATCAATTGGCTGGTGATTTGCGTCCCAACGCAACGGCTGATCAGCGGATTGCCACGGGGTTCCATCGGATGACGACCTGCAATGTTGAGGCTGGCGTGCATCCAGAGGCGAATCGCGTCAATCAAGTGGTGGACCGTGTCAACACGACCGCAACTGTCTTCCTGGGAACAACGCTGGAGTGTGCCCAGTGCCATGATCACAAATACGATCCATTTTCACAGAAGGATTACTATCGATTCTTTGCATACTTCAATAACACACCATTGGAAGTCAAGCAGACGGCCGGAGTGACTTGGGATTTTTACGGTCCCAAAATGGATTTGCCGTTGGATCAGCATCAAAAACAGAAAATTGCCGATCAGAATGCTGAGCTGAAAAGTTTGCGTTTGAAACGTGAACAATTTGCAGCTGATTCGGACTCCCAATTTGAAGATTGGTTAACGCGTTTGAAGGATCGGGCAGCGCCGCTGTGGGAGCCTGTGACTTTGCTTGATTTTCAGAGTTCTGGAAATGAGGACATCAGCCTTCAGTCTGATGGCGCAGTCTTGTTGACAGGAGAAGTTCCACCTGCGGTCGACCACACCTTTGTTCTGCAACCACCCGCCAAGCCCATTACAGCAATTCGCGTTGAACTACTGACTGATGATGCAATCCCAGGTTCCGGGCCCGGACGTGGTGAGGCTGCACGACCCAACGTTATTCTTAGTGAAGTAACTTGCGAGGTCATCAGGGGGGAGGAAAAAAAACAAGTCGCATTCTCAGCAGCGGTCGCAGATTATTCTCAGCCCAACTGGGATGTTGCGAGAGCAATCGATGGCGATCGTAAGACGGGGTGGGCGATTGGGGGACAGTTTGGGAAACCGCATTGGGCGACATTCCTGCTTGCCGAACCGTTGTTGCTTGATCTCGAATCACAGAGTTTGAAAGTAAGTCTTGGGCAGTATTTTGGTTCTGGACGCGTCGCTGGCAAGCCACGGGTCTCGGTCAGTACACAGGCAACTGATCTGTTGTTTTTGCCCGAAACTCTACGCAGCATGTTCAAAGGGAAGAAACTGTCGAAGCAGCAGCGAAAGAAGTTGCGGACAGAATTTGATAAGGTGGATGAACAGCTGCTGGAATTGGACCAGTCCATTGCCCGAGTTGAGAAAGAACTCAAAAAGTTGACGCCGGAGACGACATTGGTCATGCAGGAACTGGAAAGCCCTCGTGAGACGTTTGTCATGCTCCGCGGTGACTATGAATCTCGTGGCGAGAATGTGGAGGCAATGACGCCCGGTGCTTTACCTCGAGACAGGACGGTCGCTGCTACCGGCGATCGTATGGAGTTGGCTCGTTGGCTGACGTCGGCCGAAAATCCTTTGTTGGCACGGGTGACGGTGAATCGGTGGTGGGCAGAGATATTTGGTGTGGGGCTCGTTCCAACGCTGGAGGATTTTGGCACGCAATCTGACACGCCGAGTCACCCTGAATTACTGGACTGGTTGGCAAGTGAGTTGATTGAATCGGGATGGTCCATGAAACACATCCATAAATTGATGGTGACATCTAACGCTTTTCAGCGTTCGGCAGAGCTGACCAGACTCATGGTGGCAAATGATCCTGTGAATCGATATTTGGCTAGGGGGCCGCGATTCCGATTGCCTGCAGAAATGATTCGCGATAACGCATTGGCCATCAGTGGTTTGTTGTCCGAGAAAATGTACGGACCACCGATCATGCCTTACCAGCCCGACAAGATTTGGCGAAGTGTCGGGCGAAATCAGCCCAAGTGGGTTGCCGCGAAAGATGAGAACCGCTTTCGTCGCGGGGCTTATGTGGTTTGGAAACGCGCCGCGCCTTACCCCAGCTTTATCAATTTCGATGCGCCAGATCGTGGCACTTGCACGGTTAGTCGCGGACGAAGTAATACTCCATTGCAAGCGCTCACGCTATTGAATGATCCAGCCTATGTGGAGATGGCTTTGGCGTTGGCCGATAAGATCATCAGTGAATCACCCTCGACGGATGATCCTGCGCGTGTGCGGTATGCAATCAAGCTGGCGGTTTCGCGAGATGTAAAGGAGCATGAGGTTGGGATTCTTGTCGGCTTGCTGTCGAGTGAGCGTGAAGAATTGAAGAACCAGCCACAGATTGTCAAAGCAAGGACAACGATATCAGTTCCCGCCTTGGAATTGCGTTCAACGGATAGGTTGGAATTGGCAGCCTGGTTTGCTGTTGCCAATGTGATTTTGAATCTCGACGAAACCATGAATCAGTGAGCTCCTTTCGTGTCATGAATGTATTGCCAACCTCCTTGGGAAGAAGAACGCTGTTTCAGCGAGCGGGGTTCGGGCTGGGTGGACTAGCACTCTCTCAGTTGCTGCGGCAGGCCGGTGCGGACTCACCGGTGGCCAACGACGAGCAGTCGGCAGGCTTAGCTGGGGCGGTTGCGACGGGCCATCAGCCACATTTCCCTGCCAAAATCAAAAATGTTATCTATCTGCATATGGTGGGGGCTCCCAGTCACCTTGAATTATTCGATTATAAGCCGGAATTGCAGAAACGATCTGGTGAAGACTGCCCTAAGGAATTATTCGAAGCCGGTAAATTCGCGTTCGTACGGGATCTTCCAACGCTTCTGGGAACGCCTGACAACCCGAAGCACAGATTCACGCGTTCGGGTGATTCGGGTTTGCCGATTTCGAATCTGTTGCCGAATCTGCAAGGGGTCGCGGATGAATTGACACTCATCAAATCGCTGCACACCAATGAATTCAATCATGGACCGGCCCAGATGTTCATGCTCAGTGGTTTTGGTCAGTTTGGACGGCCCAGCGTTGGTTCATGGGTGAACTATGGTCTTGGGTCTGAGAACGAAAATTTGCCGGGATTTGTGGTTCTGATCACGGGAAATGTTTTGGGAGCTGGTAGTCCAGCCTGGGGTAGCGGATTCCTGCCGAGTGTTTATCAGGGGGTAGAGTTTCGCTCTGAAGGCGACCCGGTGCTGTTTCTGTCGAACCCCAAGGGTGTTGAGCCGAGTTCACGCAAACGAATCATCGACACAGTCAATGCAATGAATCAGGCCCAGTTGGCAGACGTGGGGGATCCCGAGATCGCAACCCGCATCAGTCAGTACGAACTAGCGTATCGAATGCAGACATCCGTGCCAGAATTGATGGACATTTCTTCGGAGTCCAAGGCAGTGCATGAATCGTACGGAACACAGCCTGGTAAAAACAGCTTTGCCAACAATTGCCTGCTGGCGCGACGCTTGGTAGAGCGTGGGGTCCGGTTTGTGCAACTGTTTGATCAGGGGTGGGATTCACATAATTCCGTTTTTTCAAACGTCGCGAAAAAAGCAAAACAGGTGGATCAACCCGTTGCGGCGTTGATTCGGGATTTGCGCCAAAGAGGATTGTTGGATTCAACGTTGGTGGTGTGGTCGTCCGAGTTTGGCAGAACGCCTTTTGCCCAAGGAACCAAGAAGGCTGACAAGGCGGGGCGAGATCATCACAAAGATGCGTTTACGGTATGGATTGCAGGAGGTGGAACCAAAGGCGGGATGAGTTTTGGCGAAACCGATGACTTGGGTTACACCATTGCTGAGAATCCTGTGCACGTACACGATTTCAATGCCACTTTGCTGCATTTGATGGGAATGAATCATGAGAGATTGACATTCCGATATCAAGGACGACAGTATCGCTTGACTGATGTTGAGGGCAAAGTCGTTCAGGAAATTTTGAGTTAACGGATCTGAAAGATTCGTGTCGTCGTCAACGTAGCGACAGGACTTCAGCGACGCTCGCCAGCATCTCACGGCCAACATCTTCGGGTGATTGGTCTGCGTTGATGATGGCAGTTGATTGGCTGCTGTGTGGTAGCTGTTCCAGAAATCCTTGGCGAACGGCCTCCATGTAGTCGACCCCGCGACTTTCCATGCGGTCTGTCTCGTTGCCGATTCGCTCCATCGAGCGCTGGGCAGGCATGTCGAGCAGGATTGTCAGTTCAGGGGCTAGTCCGCCATTGGCCAAGCGTCCCATTTGCCATAGCAAGTCAGGCGAGACTTTGCCGCCGACGCTTTGGTAAACCACATTGGCCAGCAGAAACCGATCGGAAACAACAGTCTTGCCATCGGCGAGCGCTGGCCGAAGAATCGTTTCCACCATTTCACAGCGACTGGCCATGAACAACATCGCTTCGGTGCGTCGATGAAGTTCCAAGTCACTTTCAAGCAGAATTTGCCGCAGTCTTGCGCCAATTTCAGTCGTGCCAGGATCACGAACCAGAAGAGTTTCATGACCCTGTTGTTCGAGGTGTTTGATGAGTCGCTCGATCTGAGTTGACTTTCCAACACCGTCAATGCCGTCAAGTGTGATGAACATGCCGCAGTTTCAAAAAGAGCAATGGAAATGGCGTGTCGACTTTGGTTTGTATCGACACAGTCCGGTGGTGAGCCACGGGCTACAAAACTCAGCGAAAGTTTGCAGCCTTGGAATCTCTGCTTGAGGTATCAGTTTCCCTGTGCTGGTTGACCACCGCCATAGGAGCTGAATTTGTCGGGACCGCCAATGATTGGTAGGTGTTGATATTCGGTGATCAACCATTCATCCCCTTCTTTTTCCATGGTCAACAAAAGCTTTCGGGGGATTTGAGCATTCTGGACGGCGTTCGATCCTCTTCCGCTGACCTTGACTTTTACCATCATTTCAATGTCAGCTTGCGGTGGATAAGTGTCGCCAATCACTCGGATCTTGTTGATCTGTGTCACTTTGGCTAATTCAAAATTCCAGTTTTGCAATTCCAGCCGGGCGCGTGATTCGAGTTCGGCATCCGCAATGACGGTGACGGCACTGTCGTGGTCGTTGCGTTCCACTGCGTCAGCGAGTGTGTAGAGGAGACGTTGAATTTGCTCGCGGTCTGTTTCCACCTGATTCGCGATGAACCAGGCCAGTGGAATCAAGGCAACGAAAACCAAGCCAGCGACGGCGATCGGCTTGTTGCCGCTTCTTATCCAGCCATAGAGCAATCCGAAGCCCATCGCCCCTAGCATTAGCGAGACGATGAGCGGTTCTTCGGCAATCAGTCGAAACATGGTCGTTCAACTCTTCAGTCGCGATTCGGGACTTTCAATGCTGGTAACGCCATCTTTCAACCTTCCGGCCTGATTGATCACTTTTGTGGGAAAAGTGGTCCACCATAAAGTGCGGTGTCACCGAGCATCTCTTCAATTCTCAGCAGTTGATTGTACTTTGCCATGCGGTCGCTGCGGCTCGCTGAGCCGGTTTTTATTTGACCGGTAGACATGGCTACGGCAAGGTCTGCAATCGTCGAGTCTTCGGTTTCGCCGCTTCGATGGCTGGAAACGGACGTGTAATTGTGACGAGCTGCCAATTGGATCGAGTCAATCGTTTCGGTCAGGGTGCCGATCTGGTTCACTTTGATGAGAATGCTGTTCGCAATCCCTTCATCGATACCGCGCTGCAAGCGTTCCACGTTGGTGACGAACAGGTCGTCACCCACCAATTGGACCTTATCGCCCAATTTATCGGTCAGTTTTTTCCAAGTGTCCCAGTCGTCTTCGGCACAGCCATCTTCAATGCTGCAGATGGGGTATTTGGAGCACCAATCAGCCATGAAGTCGACCATATCGTCGCCGGACAGCTGTTGCCCGTCGATTGAGTACTTAGCCGAATCGGCATCATAAAACTCGGTCGAGGCAGCATCCAATGCGATCCAAATCTGTTCTCCAGCCTTGTAGCCCGCTTGGTCAATCGCTTGCAGAATGACGTCAAGGGCTTCCTGGTTGCTTTTCAGGTCAGGAGCAAAGCCTCCCTCGTCACCCACCGAAGTGTTGTAGCCTTTGCCTGAAAGCACCTTCTTGAGATTGTGGAACACCTCGGTGCCGGCTCGCAAGGCGTCACTGAAACGCTCGAAGCCAAGCGGCATGACCATGAATTCCTGAATGTCGACGGAATTGTCGGCATGTTCACCACCATTGATGATGTTCATCATCGGGGCAGGTAACAGCCGAGCACCCGCGCCGCCAAGGTAGCGGTACAGCGGCTGGCCGGTGCAATGTGCGGCTGCGTGTGCCGTGGCAAGCGAGACGCTCAGAATGGCGTTGGCTCCCAGTTCTTTTTTGTTGGGTGTGCCATCGAGCTCGATCATGGCAGCGTCGATCCCAGCTTGATCCGTTGCGTCCATTCCCTGCAGAGCATCGGCGATCTTGTCGTTGACGTTGCTAATTGCGGTTTGAACACCTTTGCCCATATAAAGGGATTTGTCCCCATCGCGAAGTTCCCAAGCCTCGTGAACGCCTGTGCTGGCTCCGCTGGGAACAGCTGCTCGGCCGTGGCTGCCGTCGCTGAGCAGAACTTCCGCTTCGACGGTGGGATTGCCTCGGCTATCAAGGATTTGACGGGCGTGAATGGCTTCGATCAGCGTCATGAGAACCTCTTCGAGATAACGAATTGACAGTTGGTTACGTTGTGTTGTTGGGCGGCATTTTGTTCAATGCACGTTTCAGTGGCTACCCGCCAACCGTTTTCAGGTGGCCCCATCTGCTCTTAAATGCCCTTGTGTTGTAATTTGGTCCCCTAACTGGCTCTTTTGCTAGATCTTTTACCCCTAGGTGGTGGCGAATGTTTACTGGATTGGTCGAAGCGATCGGCGAAATAATGGCGGTGACCGAGCAACCGCCCGGGCGACGCTTCACGATTGAGGCGGGCAAGTTGGCTGAGGATGCATCAATCGGGGACAGCATTTCCATCAATGGATGCTGTTTGACGGTGGTTGCAATCGACGGGACCAAGCTCGACTTCGAAGCGGGGGAAGAAACGCTCTCGCGAACCAACTTGGGCAGTTTGGGCGTTCACTCGGGTGTTAATCTGGAACGATCGCTGGCTGTGGGGGATAGGCTGGGCGGGCACTACGTCACCGGTCATATTGATGGACTCGGTCAATTGTTGGAAAGGCGGGAAGATCCACCATGGGCTCACTTGCGATTTCAGATGCCCAAGCGTCTTGCTTCGCAAGTTGCTGCCAAGGGCAGTGTTGCGATTGACGGGATCAGCTTGACTGTCGTCGATGCCGATGAAAATTCCTTTACAGTGGCGCTCATACCGCACACGTTGGAAGTCACCACGTTGGGCGCGAGAAAAATAGGCGATGCAGTCAATCTGGAAACAGACGTGCTCGCCAAGTACGTTGAGCGTTCGTTGGGATTTGCCAGCGATTCCTGAACCATTGGCTTAACGAAACAACTGTTGCTACCCAAGTACGCATTTCACCGATTTACTTTTTCCCTCACCGGCATTTCGATTGAACCAACCTCGTCAAACCGCAACGTATCTTTCCAAACGTCTTGCCGCGGCCGGCCTAAGGCCCGTATCAAGGTTTGGACAGAATTTCCTGATCGACTTGAATCTGATCGACTTGATCGCCGATTCTGCAAATCTTTGTAAAACAGATGTGGTGTTGGAGGTTGGAACAGGCGTTGGTTCGCTGACCAGTCGCTTATCCGATCGTGCGGGCGCTGTGCTCAGCGTCGAGATCGACGCCAACTTGCATCAACTGGCAAGCGAGGAGTTGGAGGGTAGAGCCAATGTGCGTTTGATTCACGGCGATGCACTACGAAATAAGAACACACTTCGTGATGATTTGATGGAGCAGATTCGTGCCGCCATGGACACTATCGGCGAGGATGCACGTTTTCTACTTGTTGCCAATCTGCCGTACAATGTCGCCACACCGATCATCAGTAATCTGTTGCATGAGACGCCGACACCCGACTCGATGGTGGTCACCATTCAAAAAGAATTGGGCGACCGAATCGTTGCTGCCTCAGGCAACAAGGATTACGGCGCCCTAAGTGTATGGATTCAGTCGATTTGTGATTGCGAAATTGTTCGTGTGCTGCCGCCTACGGTTTTCTGGCCGAGGCCCAAAGTGCATTCGGCTGTTTTGCGGATTGACCTTGCGCGAGAACGTTTGGCCGCATTTGCGGACTTGAAGTACTTTCACCAAACCGTAAGAGCTTTGTTCTTTCATCGGCGTAAGTTTCTGCGCAGCGTAGTGATCAGTGCCATGAAAGACCGGCTTGATAAATCGGAAGTGGATCAGGTGCTGACGGCACTCGGGCACGATGCCAATCAGCGTGCAGAGCAATTGACGGTCGAGCAGATTCAAAAGCTTGTCGAAGCGTTGCGGGTGGCTGAACTGGAGAAGGGGCAGGCATGATTGCTTGCCAGTTAATTGCGAATGGCAAGTGTTGTGTTTCGTCACCCATCGCTGCAAATCGCCCGTACTGAAAGGTTGTTGAGCCAATCTTGGGTTCTTTGCACCAGACAACGTCACGGAACATCGATTGGGTTGGCCATTGCCGGTCCGATTTTTTGCCTGGATCGACATACCTTTGTTTTGACGGAGGATTCCTGATGCCTTTGATTCAGTTTGCGGGAGAAACGATCAGCTGTGCACCCGCCGACAATTTGCGATCGGTTCTGATGCGACACGAACCTTCGATGAGGGGCAGGCTATATAACGGCGCCGCCGGACTCACGCACTGCCGGGGACTGGGGACATGTGGCACTTGTGCAGTCGAAGTGCAAGGTGACCTGACTCCCATGACTAAGATTGAAAAGTGGCGACTCGGGTTCTCACCCCACCGCTCGGACTCTGGTCTGCGTTTGGCGTGCCAAGGCTGCGTGATGGGTGACTTGGTCGTCACGAAACACTCAGGAATGTGGGGGCATCGGCTCGACGACTGAGTGGGGCAGTTTTTGTTTTTTTCATCAGAAGGACGCTTGGTCAGTCGCGGATTTGAGCCTTAGACATCAGGCAGGGAAGAAAGACGAGGCCTGAATCGATCAGTACAAATCCAAAAAAAGAAATGGCTTGAGCGAGATGAATATTCGAAGAAGAGAAGCGTTAGTCGCACTGACAGGGATGCTTTGTGTGCCTGGTTGCAGCGGGGATCCCGTGAGCACTGCGGTCACCGATGCCGTCGAGGAACTTCCAACTGAGACACTCGAAAGCGTTCATGTTGGCTTACGAGGCTTTCAGTTGGTGGCGTTCATCGTGGGTAAGCGAGTTGTACGGTTGCCCCATCCTGCTGTTCGAATCCTCGGAGTTGCTCTTGTTTCGACGGCTTTGGTTAGTCTGTTGGCAATCGAGTACCTTGATGACGAGCTAAAGCGAAGGCAGATCCGTGAGGACTTGTCCGAGGAAGAGCGGTCATCGATTGAAGCACAACTGGCGGTCGTGTTCACGACCGAGAATGGTCTGGATGAGCAGGTCCAATTGGGGCCGAATCGTTATGAATCGGAGTCGGCTTGAAGAAGGACGGATCGCCAGAACGCAGTGTCTCAGCAGGCCGTTTGTTGTTGCTTGCAGGTTGGTGCTGATGACGGGGCAATCCCATCCGTTGATTGGGATTTCAGTATTCCGAAAGCCAGCGTTTGATAACTGTCGTTCTTGAAAGGCTGAATTCTCGAGAGACCTCGGTTCTTGAGCCACCGATGTTGGCCGACAGCGTTGCAATGCATGTGGCTCCCTGTGATCAAATCTTTACGTTGGCTTGGTCATCGGTTCGCTGGCATGAGCGTTTGTTCAGTTGCTGGTCAATCAGTGCCAATCGTGCTGCATCTCAATTGCCCCCATGGGATCATTAGGGGCGGTTTTCAACGCCCGAGGCCTCAAGGCTGGCTGATTTTGAGCGGACGCACTTGGGCCAGACAGTGGAGCCTAGCTCGTGTGGTGTCTATTTTTCACTATCTGGGGGCTGTGTTCTTGGCGAACAAGTCATAGATATCAGGAGGAAATCCCGCCCTCGCAGTTATAATGGGGAACACACGGGTTTGTCGCTGCGTCTGAATTTTGATTGATTCAACCGCGTCCTCATCCAAAAACCCCGTTTTTAGCGATGTCGTCGTAATCAGCGGCTTTCCTGCGGTATCAGAGCGTAATCCACGCGTGTTAAAGCGTAGGGGTCGTGCGGGATTTGTTTGTCCTGACGGCTTTGCAATGCCGACGGTTTACCGATGACAACGCATTGCAAACTGGTGTGGACCCCAAATGTCCATGTTGTTTGATTCATTTTCCTGTCTCTTTCTGGCTTCCTTTGAGACCGAACATGCACTTTTCGACCAATTCTTCATCGCTCCCTTCCCGTCGTCAGCGTTTTCTCAAGCAGTTATGGGACAGTTTGTCGGGCCGTGGCGGGCGACAGCTGGATACCAGCCGCAATCGGTTGCAGTTGGAGCCACTTGAGAAACGCCAGTTGTTGGCCGGCGACATGGAATTGTTGTTCACCGAGCCCACTGAGGACTTGGGTGTGGGGACCGCAGCGACCGAGGTAGCCGATGCCGGGTTGCAGGCGGCTGGTGTTGGGGAGGGCGAAGCTGCCGACGACCTCGTGCAATTTGCCAAAGATTTGGACGCTGCTGGTGTCAAGTATTACGGCGCAGCGTGGTGCCCCTCGTGCACTCAGCAGAAAGAGTTATTTGAGGATGGTGGAGATTTTTTACCATTCATTGAAGTCACAAACCCTGATCGAACGCTGAACTCTGTTGGTGTTGCCAATTCGATCGCCAGTTTTCCAACTTGGACGTTTCCGGATGGCTCTCGGGTAGAGCAGGTCATGACACTGGCAGAGTTGAGCACTGCGAGTGGCGTTGTGATTCCGCAAAGCGAGAATCCGTCCTTCGCAACGATCGGTGATCAAACCGTTGACATCGGTGCTCCGCTTCATGTCGCAGTCGATGCTTATTCGCCCCAGGGTGGGCCGTTGACCGTTACCGTTTCAGTGTCTGATCCCAGCTTGCTTGAAGCACAAGTGGTAACAGGAAATCGGTCCATTCAAATTGATATGGAAGGTTACGGCGACATGGTGTTCGAACTCTTTGAGCAACGAGCGCCCCGTCCGACTTCAAGGGTGATTCAATTATCCGATGAAGGCTTCTATGACGGAATCATTTTCCATCGAGTCATCGACAATTTCATGATCCAGGGTGGCGACCCGACCGGAACCGGAACGAGCGGATCCAATTTGGGAACCTTCGATGATCAGTTTAACCCTGAATTGTTGCATCTGAAGGAAGGGGCACTTTCGTTTGCCAAGTCCAGCGACGACACCAATAACTCGCAGTTTTTTATTACGGAAGTGGCGACCCGCTATCTGGACGGAAATCATTCTGTCTTTGGGCAACTCGTCGAGGGCTCTGAGGTGCGTGAAGCGATCAGTGAAACCAGTACAGGGGCTGCTGATCGACCTGACATCGATATCGAGATGACCACGATCAATGTCTTCACTGACACCGAGAACTCGGTTGTCATGCTCAAACCAACTGGTGCTGGAACGGGGCAAGTCAGTGTCACCTATACCGTGACAGATCAAGCTGGCAATAGCGTGTCGGAAACGACCCAGGTCACCGTGGGTACCGACTCATCCAACACCCAGCCTTGGCTCAACGATATTGCGACTCCTGCCCCTACATCTGTCAATACCAACGCTGAACTCCAACTCAGTAGCACCGATGTGGAAGGCGATGCTGTTACCTATTTTGCTCAGTCGTTGTCGTCAGGGGCCAACGGTACCGTTTCGATCGATGCATCGAGTGGTTTAATGACCGTGACGCCCGCCACTGACTTCGTGGGGGTAATCAATGTCCGAGCGGGAGTTCGGCCTGGAGTTGGGGTGGTCGGAAACTCTGGCAGTGACAGCGACACGCAGACGGTCGCCTTCACTTTCGAAAGCGAAGGCATTCTTGCCCCAACGCTAGTTGATTTGGCTGCGTCCAGCGATAGTGGCGTGAGTGACATCGACAATGTGACCAGCAATGGATCGATGACTTTTCAAGTCAATGGTGTTGATGGTGGGGCGACAGTGGAGCTGGTGGATTTAGGCACCAATGCAGTGGTTGGCACTGCGGTTGCGGCCGGGGCGAGTGTGTTGGTCACGACCAGTAACATCGCGGCCCTGGGTGATGGCACTTATCAACTGGCCGCGAGACAAACAGCCGCTGGGCAGACAAGTACCTTTTCACCAACGCTGACGGTGATTTACGACACAACGGAACCAGCAATCGTATCCGACACCGCAAATACCGACGCCAATGTTGGTACTGTTTACAGTACCGATCTGATTAGCGACGAAGAGGGCAGTGGGCTTGTTTACAGTCTTATCAGCGGGCCGGCCGGTGCGACTCTCAACAGCACCTCCGGGATCGTTGACTGGACGCCGACGAGTGAGCAGGTCGGCGCACAGACCTTCTCGATAGAACTCACCGACTTGGCGGGCAACGTCCGTTCGGATTCTTTCACGGTCACCGTCGCTGAGGCCCCCGTGGCTGCCATCCGCATCGACCTGACTGACTTGGAAGGAAATCCAATCACGGGCATCGCTGCCGGGCAGGAATTCCTGTTGAAGATGGTGGCAGAAGACAATCGAGCTTTCATTGATCGGGATGGTATCTACGGCGCATTTGCAGATATTACTTTTGATGAAACACTGATCCGGCCCAAACCAGGGACTGCGATCGAGTTTGATTCCGCTTTCACTGTCACACGCACCGGTGCTTTGCAGACTGGATTGGTTGACGAGTTGGGGGCAGTGTCGGGGGCGACCGCTGCAACCAACCTTGCAGAAAGTTTGATTGCCACAATTCGTATGGAGGCACTTGCAGCTGGGAATGTCAACATTATCAGCAACCCGGCAGATGACTTTTCAAGTGAGTTCCTGCTTTTCGGTTTGGATAACGTTGTGCCAGCTTCGGCTGTCTCTTATGGCAGCACAAGCCTTGCCATTGGTCAGTCGTTCACGCTGAATGATGATAGTTATTCAGTTCTCGAGGATTCCGGCGATACCGTGCTCGATGTGCTCAGCAACGATGTGGTCAACGTGGGAGGTGAGTCCTTGACGTTGGTGTCGGCTAGTCAGCCCACTGAAGGGGGGACCGTCACGGTGGATGGTGGCGTTCTCACGTTCCGACCCAGCGATAATTATACCGGACCAGTGACCTTCACCTATCGCGTGGCAGATAACGCTGGCGTACAGCAGAACGCGAACGTCAGTGTCGATGTGACGAACGTGAATGATGCACCCACGGCAGTCGACGATGCTGTCAGTGTCGATCAAAATTCGTCTGGTAACCAGTTGAATGTCTTGCAAAACGATGAGATCACGCCAGACCTTGATGAAACCCTGGTCGTCAGTTCGGTCAGCACGCCGGATAACGGTGGCTCTGCCGTCATTGCAGGTGATGGCTCGTCCGTTTCTTACACGCCTGCAACTGACTTTGTAGGGGTTGAAACCTTCACCTATGTCGTCAGCGATGGAGATCTTGAGGATGTGGCCACCGTCACCGTGACCGTGGCTCCCTCTGATAATCCACCCACTGCAGTGAACGATGCATATGAAATCGCTGAGGATGCTGCGACCGCAGACTTTGTTGTGCTCAGCAATGATGTTCGAGATGTTGATAACCAGGAGTTCGTTTTGGATTCCGTTGGTGTGCCTGACCAAGGTGGTCAAGCCGCCATTAGTATCGATGGGACTCAGTTGACCTACACACCAGCACTCAACTTCAACGGTGTCGAACATGTTCCCTACACCATTCGGGATACCGGCGGTGGAATCTCCGTTGGTACCGTGATATTCACTGTGACGCCAGAGAACGATGTTCCCCCGATCGTCGACACGGACGTTAACTTGAATCGTGCGTCCGCGGAAAGCACCGTTTTTGAATTGACCGATCTACCCGCGAACGTGGACTCGGGAGAAACATTGACCGTCACCGTCGTGAGTGCGACAGCGCAGGGAGGAACAGCGACCGTTGATCCTGCCAGCCAGGCGGTGCTTTACACGCCTCCGAACGCGGAGTTTGTCGGCACGGATACCATCACTTACACCGTCAGCGATGGAGTCGAGTCCAGCACCGGTACGATTACTGTTGAAGTGACTGATTTTGAGACACGCAAGATCTCACTTGGAATTGGCAGCACCGCGGGGACGCCCCAACTCGGCGGAGTTGTGCTTCGTGGTACCAACCTGCTTGGGCAAACCGTTGAAATTCCACTCTATATGAATGGCGGAAACGCAGATTTTGGCGAGTTGATGCCGGGTGATTACAACATCGAAATTCCTGCAAATCCTTTCTTGCAAGGTGCAGATGAGCCGCAGCTGATTTCTGTTACAAGTTTGCCCGAAGATGGAGATGTCACCATCCCCTCCAATGTTGGGCCATTGAAAGCGAAGTATGTTTCCCTTCGTGACATGTTTGGATCGGCGGGTAGAAAATCGTTACTCGTTGCGATTGAACCAGGGCAAACGAGCGTGCTGACAATCGCGTCTCCGCAAGTCGATGTCGAAGTTACCGATGTGCAGCTCGATCCCAATACTGGGGCCGTCACGGTACAAGCTGTTCGGACCGAAACAGATGAAAATGGTGTTGAGACGCAGCAAAACGTCGAAGCTGTGGCGTCAACTGATGACGAAAGCCGCGTCGAAACTCGAGGTGTTGCCGGCGACTACAAGTTGCTGAAGCTCAAACTTGATAACAACGGATTGAATTTCAATCCCGTCTCCGAAGCCTCCGGAGAAGCTGAGGGCGAAACGCTGCCGGTCGGAGATGGCGAAGGGGAAGCAGCGACGACGGCTCAAAGTTCACTGATGATCGGCAGTATGCAGGCCGAGGGAGAATCAGTGGCGGCGCTGTCTGTGACACAGGCTGATCTTTTTGTGCCGGTTGCGAGCGATCAAAGCACGCGTTCGGATGCCGTCGTTCTGTCCAACGAGCGTGGTGAGCTGTGGTTCGGTGAAGCAAACGAAATCGAAGACCTGAGCAGCAACGGTGATTATCAAGCCGTCGAGGGCTCGCGAGAAAACTCGCAGGTTGTCGATGAAGTGATGCAAAACGTGACTGAGGAACTCACCATTATCAAATCGGCTGGTGATCAGTTGATTGATACGGAGTCGTCTGTTCACTCACTCAATGAGAGCAGCATTGACGCCGTTTTGGGTCACGATATCTGAGGGAGCTGACTTGCCAAGGTCGCCTTCAATACTCGCACAAAAGTGCAACATATAGAGGGCCGTTTGAGCACCGATCGCCTGCGACGTACCGGCTCAAAAGTCGCCCGACAGGGTAGGGAAACACTCATTTCGCCTGCCTGAATCGCCAGAAAACCGAGGCATTGGGACAACGCCAGTCAAGACCCCCTTAGAAAAACCCCTGAAAACGTTGGTTTTTTTAGTCAAACCCGGGTTGCACGGATGGCGGCAGGGACATAACACTTTGCCCATAGGAATCACGGGCATGCGTTAATCACGCCCTAATCGACCCAAAATACTCAACACTTAAGGTTCTTCCCCATGGCAAAAGCTGCATTGAAGGCGCCAACCAAAACCCAGATTCTCGCCAATATCGCTGAAGAGACCGAGCTGTCCAAGAAAGACGTGGCAGCTGTTTTTGATGCTCTCGCCGGTGAGATCGAGAAGGCTATCTCTAAGGGTGGTCCTGGCCAGTTCGCGATCCCCGGACTTTGCAAAATCGTCCTCAAGGACGTTCCTGCCAAGCCGAAGCGTAAGGGCCGCAACCCTGCTGATGGCACCGAGATCTGGCTCAAGCCAAAGCCAGCAAGCAAGAAACTCACCATTCGTCCTCTCAAGGGCCTCAAGGAAATGATCTAAGCCCCATTGGCTTAAATCCCTAGGCTTCCCTGTATATCCCGCTTTGAGCCGGTCTCAGCCGTTCTGAGGCCGCTCAGGATGCAGGGTGGTGAATCTCGAGTCAGCGAAACCACGCTGACTCTTTCTTCTCAGACGCACCGCGAACGCATCTATAGTCCGGGAATCTCTTGGCCGTTTCGCTCAAATACTCTGCGTTGGGCCCCACAAGTCTGCTTTGTTGAGGCTCCTCGGACCGCCTCAGGACATCGCTTCGCAGCAGCATGACGGCGACCTGTTTGATCGTCCGTCGTTTGGCCGCCAGCGGCTCCTGGCTGCACACCCAGGAGAGCGATGAAATGCATTCCCGAAGGCTCACTGGTCTGCTCTTCTGGCAAGCCGTTGGGACACATCTTGATCGTCTTTTCAGCATCTCATTGTGGCCGTGCTGGGTGTTTTTTTGATCTTGGAGCGGTAAGCAGGACGAGCCGATGCTAGCATTGCCGATGTGTTTTTAGCCATTTGGGTGGATTCGACACGAATTTTTCTCGTGTTTTTTTTTTCTTAACTTTCCCTCTTTTTTTCACAAGGGGACCCAGTTCAGGGTGATTTCCAAGCTAATTCTGATCAGGGATCGGCGTTCGGGTTGCTCTTTTCGATGGTCGATTCGATCTGAACAGCTTTCTTGCCTTTGAAGGCGCCAGCGGTGGCGTTGTACTTGGGAACATTCTGTACAGCGAGTTCAAGCGGCGTTTTGACTTCTTTCTCGGTCGTGATGATGTCGCCAACTGCCAGGTCCAGCAGATCGCTGGTGCGAATTTTTGAGCGGGCGAGGGTAACCACCACATCGACTGGGGCACGATCAATGCTACTGGTGATCTTGCCCTTCGTTTCTTGGGTGGGGGCAGCCTTTCCGTAGCCGACCCATCCGTTGCGTGACAATTTTGAGTTGTAGTTTTCAATGGTGTTGAACGGGATGCACAGGTTCAGCATGCCACGATTCTGCGCCAGCATCAGTTCAAAGCCTACGAGAATCACGACTTCGTTGGGTGGCACAATCTGCACCAATTGTGGGTTGCTTTCGACGCTCTCCACTTTCAGGTCCAGTTCAACGATGTTTTCCCATGACTCTTTCAGTTGGTTCAGGAAGATATCGACGATCCGACCGATCAAGCGATTTTCGATTTCGGTCAGGGGGCGCCGCAGTGTGTCGCTTGGTTTGGGGTCACCCCCCAGCATCCGGTCGATGATGGCGTACGAAAGTGAGGGTGGAATGTCCAGAATCCAATTACCGTCCAACGGATCGGGTTTCAGGACGTTGAAGCAACTGGGATTGTCCAAGCTGAAGACGAACTCACTGTAGGTAAGTTGATCAACGCTCAGTAACTTGACTTCGATCATGGTGCGGAGCATTCCTGAGATCGCTGCTCCGAAGTTCCGGGCTAACGCCTCATGCAGTGAATGCATGGCTCGCATTTGATCTTTTCCAACCCGTTCGGGCCGCTTGAAATCGTAGGCCGTGATTCTTGCGTTCGGGCCATTGCTGGAGTGTGGCATGCTGCCCATCACAGGGCCATTCTGCGCTGTAGCTCCGGCTGCGTTGGGGTCGGACGAAGACCCGTCGACTGTTTCCATGGCCTTGAGTAGGTTTTCAACCTGATTTTGACTGAGTGATTCTTCGGACATGTGATTCGTCCCCTAGAGATTCCTGCTGATGCAATTGTTGCTATTGGGCCCGGTTCGGAGGTGTTGCCAAAATAGCAGCTGGTTTGTTTGTCTGAATCGTTGTCACCACTCATCGCGTTGATGGGGTGTCCATTACTGCCTGATCTGTCCGCTGCCTTGAACGATGTATTTGTAAGTGGTGAGTTCCCGTAGCCCGCATGGCCCACGAGCGTGAAATTTGTCAGTTGAAATGCCAATTTCGGCACCCAGCCCGAATACGCCGCCGTCATTAAATCTTGTGCTGGCGTTGACCATTACAGCAGAGCTATCAACCATCGTGGTAAACGCATTTGCCGAACGCAGGTCGTTGGTGATGATGGCATCCGTGTGGTGTGAACCGTATTGATTGATGTGCGTGGCAGCTTGTTCGACTGAGTCAACGATTGCGACGCTCACGGTAGGACCAAGGTATTCCGCCGACCAGTCGTCATCTGTGGCAGCGACAGCATCGGGGAGAAATGCCAAGGCTCGGTGGTCAGCCCGAATCTCAACACGGTGCGTTGCCAAGCGTTGGGCGATTAATGGCAGTACCTGTTCTGCCACGTCAGCGTGAATCAACAGTGACTCACAGGCATTGCAAACACCCATCCGCTGGCATTTTGAATTTTCAATGATGTTCACTGCCATGGAAAGCTCTGCTGATTGATCGACATAGACGTGGCAATTGCCATCGTAATGTTTGATCACGGGCATGGTTGCTTCTTTGGCAACGCGTCGAATCAGACTTTCACCACCTCGGGGAATGGTGACATCAATCAGCTCGTGAAGGCCAAGAAAATGTCCGACAGCAGCCCGATCTGTCGTTCCCACCAGTTGCACGGCTGTCTCGGGAACACCACAACGAATTGCCGTTTCTGCCAAAATGTCCACAATCGCCTGGCTGCTGTGAATCGCCTCTTTGCCACCACGGAGGATCACTGCGTTGCCACTCTTGACGCAGATGCCTGCAGCGTCAGCAGTCACATTGGGCCGGCTCTCGTAAATGAAAAAAACGACTCCCAATGGCACTCGTTTTTTCTGTATCTGTAGCCCACCGGGGCGAGTGAAACCATCCATGACCTCCCCAACGGGGTCTGGAAGCATTGCTATTTCGCGTAGACCTGTTGCGATCGCCGCGATGCGTTCCTTGTCCAACCGCAAGCGATCAATGGCGGCCGACGTCAACCCATACGCGGGAGCGGCGGACAGGTCCTGCTGGTTAGCTTCCATGATCTGCTCGGACGATGCGATCAGGGCATCTGCAGACTCAGTTAGCCAATTGTTTTTAACCGATGCATCGAGAGCTGCCAGTTGGCATGAAGCAGCTTTGGCCGCTTCCGCAGTTTGCTGGCAGTATTGGGGTAAGTCGAGAGAGGGTGTGGCTGACATGAATGCAGTGGAAAGAAGGCAATTCCGATAATGAACTGAGTCTGTTGATTGTCCGAAATGGTCTCGTCAGGGTCAACGGCGATCGGGAAGATGACGGCTGCAGCGGCTTAAGCTGCAAGTAAAAAAGAGTCTTATGCAAAGCAACGCCGTTTAATTCACGGATTAAAGCTGAAATCGCTCGCAATGCTTGCAAAGAACCTCGCGGCCATCTCCACGGTTTCACGGCAACTGCAACGCGGTTCTCCCGGCGTTCTAGTCGCCCCGGCCTGAGTTGGATGGTGCCCCGGCCCGCTGTTGGCTCTGGCAGGTTGGGAGCTTTGACGTCGGTTGTTTGTTTTTTAGATTCTCGCCGTGCCACGATGCGGTTTTCGTGAGTTGATGACGAGGCGGTTGCGTCCGCTGGTTTTGGCATCGTAGAGCGCTTCGTCGCAGGCGATGTAGGCAGCGCCCCATGATTCATCGTCTTTGACAGCGATCAGTCCAGCACTGGCGGTGACGGTGATGGTGAGTGCGTCGAGTTTCATCGGTTTATTTGCAAGTTTGTCCAAAATGCCTTCGACAAGGCTGGCGGCTTCTTCGATGTCAGAGCCCGGCATCAATAACGCAAACTCTTCCCCTCCAAAACGAGAAGCGAGCATCCCTTCTTCGATGGAACCCAACAGTACGTTCGCGATTTCTTTCAGCACGGCGTCACCGATAAAATGGCCGTGTTCGTCGTTGACGAGTTTGAAGTGGTCAACATCAAACAACGCGAGCGTCATGGCTTCATTCTTTTGCTGGGCAATCGCGTGCATTTCGACAAATTGCGATTCCAGATGCCTTCGGTTCGGCATTCCTGTCAGCGGGTCTGTATCGGCATCGGCTTTGAAGCCCATTACCTTGAGTTGCCGGGCGATGGCGAAGCGTACTGCTCGGAACAGCATTTGCCCCGTCACATGGCCTTTTGCCATCACATCCTGAGCGCCACTTTCAATTGCTCTGAGGGCGAGATTTTCGTCGTCAGAACCTGTGAACACGACAATTGGGATTCGGGCATCCAAGGCTCGGATTTGTTCAAACGCCTCCAATTCAACCGCGTCTGGCAGATGCAGGTCAACCAAACTGGCATCAAATTCAATTTCCCTCAGCAGAACGAGTGCGTCAGCCAACGTCGTCGCGTGATCAATCTCAAAAGCAACCTTCGGATTCGATTGCAGCAGACGGGTGACGAACATCGCGTCGATGTCGCTGTCCTCGATCAGCAAGAGTCGGATGGGACTTGGGTCAGCCATGAACTTAAGGTGCAAAAGAGCCGTCGTGTCGACGATCATCTAATTAGAGCAGGATATAAGTGAACATTTAACTAAGAGTACGTCGAGCATTAAGCCTGTCATGTGTCTGCAGCTTGCCTGATGTGGACTCGTGCAAGTCTGTTGTGAGGTGTGACAGTCTTGCCGATTACAACGCTTTGAAGGCTGAACGCCGAGTGAGGGTCATGAGAGTTGTAGGTGAAAAACAGTTAAAGGCGAATTTGATTTCACGACAGAAAAAGTCCAGAAGACAAGTCTCTAAAGTGCCCAGTTTTCAGTCTGCCCAGATGATTCGGTGGGAATTTGGTTTCACCAGGGGACCTCGTTGCTTGTCAGTAAGACAGCAATCCAGCGGAACCGCAATCCCTTCGAGCCGCATGCTTGAAAAACGGCATGTGCTGCAAAAGGGGCGTTGACTAAAAGGCAGATTCTGTCGAAACTCTTGAACATCCTACAGAAGCGAGCGGACGTGGCGGAATTGGCAGACGCGCCAGACTAAGGATCTGGTCCTCAATTGCGAGGGTGGAGGTTCAAATCCTCTCGTCCGCACTCGTGAATAACGGCGTTTTGGGCCACCGAAAGGTGCGACCGGAAACGCCGTTATTTTTTGCGGCCACTCGGCTCGGCACCCTTGGTGGGGCTGGACGGTGGTGTCGTTACAGCGCTCATGAAGAATACAACGCTGCTCATGGCGACCACCACTGGCTGCCGCTCTCACCTCCCAAGGTGGAGATCGACAAGTGACTTTGACTACCCACCCGTCTTTGCACCAAGTCGCCTGGGAGGATTGGGGGTGTCGCGATAGAGCTTGGGAGCCTCTTGCATGATTTCCGCGTGCGGCATCCAAGCGATTGGAGCGTTGTACCTCGCTCACGCAGCCGGTATTCATCTTTTCGCGACCATTTTCGAAAGGCGACTTTGGGTGTCATGGGCTAGTCGTCGCATTCATCAATCCCCGGGCTTCCATCCTCTAATCCCCGGGCTTCCATCCTCCCAATGCTCTCCGTCTATCCCAGCAAGCCATTCAATGGCCCTGTGCTGTCGGCGAACCGATCGAGACCAGTGCCCATCAACTGAGCCTGTGACAGCCACAAGTTGGCCAACGGCGTATTTTCAGGGCAATGGAGAATTCGGCCGGTCTTGATTCTGCCGTTGGCGGAACCCGCTACGATGATAGGAAGCTCATTCATCGTGTGATGCTCTCCATCTCCCAATCCAGACCCCAACGTGATCATCGAGTGATCCAGCAGCGTGCCCTCGCCCTCCTGAATACCATCCAACTGTTCGAGCACTTCGGCAAACAATTCGACATAAAAACGGTCGACCTGAACCAGCATTTTTTTCACGCGTTCTTGGCCCTGGGCATGCGTGAGTCCATGATGTGATTTGGTGAAATTCAATTCATGGTAGAGTTGCGGCGTGCCCCACCTTTCAGGTGCGAGCATGAACGTGGCAACATGCGTGAGGTCGCCTTGGAATGCCAGAACCAGCATTTTTCCCATCAGTCGTATGTACTCCCCACGCGTCATCGGCGCATCACCGGGTTCTTGGATGTCCGCCTTCGCATAAGTTTGGTAGTAGAGGTTGAGTTTCTCAATTTGCCTTTCGATTTCTCGCACCGATGTAAAGTATTCGTCCAGCTTGTCACGGTCGTGATGATTGAGATTCTTTTTGAAGTTCGAGGCATCCTGCAAAATCAGGTCCGTGATGTCTTTATCTGATTTGCCAGTCTTAAAAAGAACCTGATAGACGTTCCGCGGATCTTTGATCGAGGTCGCCACATGCTCCGGTCCATACCAGGAGATGTTGTCTAAGTAGATCGACTCTTTGAGGTCTTTGAACGTGTTGCAGTTCAACTCCAAGGATCGAATGGGGGTGCGATGGCTTACCTTGTCTGCAATCAGATGATCCAGGGTCCTGTCCATGGGGTAAACTGATTTGAGCGGACCATGAGGGTCGGCTGAGGACAGGTAGCACGAACTGCATTGATTGTGAACATCGACCCCTCTGACATTGACCCGGGACAACCCTGTGATCAGCGTGACCTTGTCGCCAACTTTTTTCAGTGGGCTCAAGGTTGGCATCGACAAAAAGTCTTGGCTGTCCTGCTCTGGGAAAAAGTGATCTCTCACAAAGCCCATTGGGGAATAGAAAGACGCAAATCGTAACGACGGTTCCTTCTGCTTGTTGATAGCGTCTTCTGCTGCAACCGTTTCCAGCCAGGGAAGAGCCATCACGCTTCCACCCGCTCCATGCAGAAATTTCCGCCTGACGAAAAGGTCATTGTTGAGATATTTCATTCTGGATTCCTTCTCGTGAATGTGGGGTGAGTCACAATGCTTTTGATGACAGTTCTCATTTTGTAATCTTCGTTTTTGCTCTCTTTTGCTATTTCATCGACCGCGACGCGATCCGCCAAGGTCAGTTCGCGGCCCAAACCATAAGAAAGCAAGTGCTTGATGAACGCTTTGGCAAACACATCCTTCTCTGCCAGCACCGCATCTTTGAAACCAACCACATCATGGAAGTCATGCTTGCCAAACAGCTTTCCACTCGCATCCACCTTCTGGCCGCTTCGGTAATTGTCACGCCAACGCCCCAGTAGATCGTAGTTTTCCAAGGCGAATCCCAACGGATCAATTTTTTTGTGGCAGCCCACGCACTGGGCGTCACTGCGGTGTTGGCTTAGCTTTTGCCTGACTGTCAAACCTTCTTCTTGAAGTGTCTTGTCATCTGCCTTTAAGTCAGGCACGTTGTCCGGCGGAGGCTCCGGGGGATCGTTGAAGATGACCGAAGAAACCCAAGACCCGCGTGTGATGGGCAATGACCGAAACGGACCTGAGGTCATGACCATCACGGCCCCGGTCGTAATCACCCCACCGTATCTTCTGTCCGTGAGCGGCGTCCGCTTGAAATCGATGTGGCGCAGATTCACGTTGATTGGATAGGTGGCGGCTCTGCCTTGATACCATTCGGTTAGCAAGTGACTGCGATAAGTAAAGTCGGAGTCCACCAGTTCCACAATCGGCCGGTCTTCGACGAAAACCGTTTCAAAATTCAGTAGTGGCTCCAACATCATATGCATCCCTCGTTTGTATGATATTTTGTCGTCGCCACCGAAGTAGTAATCTCGATGGGTTTTGAAATCAGGGGAGGCAGAAACCAGGTTGTTGATCTTCAACCACTGGGGCGCAAAACTGTCGCAGAAGTTTTTGACGCGACGATGGTTGAGCATGCGATCGACTTGCTGGTTCAGAATCTCTGGGTCTGCCAGTTTTCCCTCACCGGCCAGGGTCAGCAATTCATCGTCGGGGATCGAACTCCACAGAAAGAAGGACAAACGCGTGGCAAGATCGAAGGAACCGTGAGTCGGCAAATCCTTGTTTGTTCCGTTGTGAACGAAAATGAATCGCGGTGAAGCAAGAGCAGCTGATACGACGTCTTTCATGCTTTGGGAAAAATTGCCGCTTTTCTTGTACTGCCGGTCAAAGTAATCGGTGTACAGATTCAAAGTCGCCCGATCAGCGGGCGACTTGAAAGCCTTGAGAAGGAACTTTGCTATTCGTTCATTCGCAGTTTGTTTGATTGGCTGATCGAGTTTCAAACGGACTTCCTCATCCGTTTTCCAACTGCCGACCAAAGTGTCCTCGGCGATTTGCTGCTTGCCGTCCGCGATACTCTTGATCTGAATCTTGCTCAAGCCGGATCGGTACAAACGAATGTCGTTGAGTGCTCCATGAAACGGTTCGTTTCCATACGAGCCGATCTTCATTGGCTGTGTGCTTTGAGTATTGAGTTCGCCCTCGATCGCCTTGCTACCAACCTGATGTCCATCCACATAGAGATTCATTTGTGTGCCGTCGAATGTGCCGGCCACGTGATGCCACTTACCATCGGCAATCGCTTGTGGTGTCACAGGTGCACCGAATTCTACATAACGGCCAGCGATGCCAGCGCCCATCCACAGGCCCCAGGTATCATCGGTCCTGCCGATGGCCAATAACTGGCGGCGCCAAGAATCTTCGCGGCGGGCAATGGTTTGCCACCGGTCGGTCGTCTTTGATGGGCGGATCCACGCGCTGATCGTTAAACCTGTGTTACCTGTGGTGACGGATTCATCTGTTGTAATGGAGCCGAATTCGCTTGCCCGTGGATGCTTGGATGGATCTTGGAAAAGATCGTTCCAGCTTCGACAGTTCTTGTCGAAATTCTCAGCATTCACCACCGACCGGCTGAGTTTTAAAAACGATCTCATGAGAACAGGAGACAGGCTCAGATGATCGCCACGATTGTTGAAACCGTTTTCTGCGGGAGGGTCTTTAGGAAAAGCCATCACCCCGAGCAAACGATTCTCAAGCATTTGCTGCAATCCCATGACTCGATTGCCGGCTCTGACGACTTCGGGCATCTTGCCCGTCTCGGGACGGAAGTAATGATTGTGGTCTCGAATGATGCGATCACCGATGGAATACACCCAACAGTCAAGATCAAACAAGTCCCGTACCGCGTTTCCATATTCAAAACGGTTCATTCGCCTCATTCGCAAGGGAATCAGCTTTGGGTTGCTGGCCAATGATCGATTCAATGAATCGTCCAAACGCGACAGCAGGGACTGTCGCAGAGTTTCAGAAGGCTGTTGCGATTCTTCGGGAGGCATTTCGTTCTTGCTTAAAGCGTCGATCATCTCTCCGAGCAGTTGTGGATTTTTCTCAAGCTCTTCCCATGACGAAAAGTCAGTCAGCTTGACCCTGCCTTCGGTCTCTTTTTGGCCATGGCAATCGTAGCAATACGTTTGAAGAACGGGTTGAACGTGTTGCTTGAAATCGCCCCCGCTCTTTGCGGGCTCCGCAGCCAGTGTGATGGGCGAGAGCAGCAACGTTGCTAGTAGGCTATTCGTGATATGCCGTATCATTTTCTGTTGTCCCTTCTTTGCGTCCATAGGGATCATCTTGGCGGTCAGGGCGTTGGGGGCGATCTTGGCCCTGAGGCTGGGCACACTGCTGGGTAACTCCACGTCTTAAATCAAAGGATACAGGATGAGGCCCTGAATATCTTGCAAGAAGGGTGTCAGGTATCATCCTGCCACAGAATTAACTCCCCTTTTTCCAACCAATTCATGCACATGGGTAAGCTCTCCTGCATCGAATCGGCCTGGCATCTACGAGGCAATAGGCCCTGAATACCAGAAGTGAATCTTCTTTTCCGGGGATGCCTTGCGTGGCGGTGCGACAACAGTCGTATCGAATTTAAGGTGAATTTCAACGCCGGATTTATCGAGTCGGTCGAGATCCTGCCTGAGGAGAGCAGAAGAAATCAATGGAACTTGGGAGATAGATCAAGACCGGTTCGTTTGGATTTTGCGTCAGCACGTACTCACCCCCATTCTTGCCATGCTCTAGTCAGCCTGTTTAACGCTGGTAATAGGTCAGGCCTAGCAAGTCAATTTCTCGTGATGGGAACGCAGCTTTTTTGTGAGCACCCTTTTTCGGCAGCGACCGTCGATCAGGTCACGCTGTATTGCTACCTAAAAGCCTTCATCGCTAAGGAAAAATCTTCATGGTTTTCTCGTCCGACTGGCGAATGAACACGCTGAATCTCTTGTAGAAATCGGCCAGCGATAAGCCCATGTGTTTTCTGAAGGATGCAGATTTGCCGATGCTGGGAATGTCCTGATACCAGTCCTTGAGTACGACGACTTCATCCACACCCTGCACATGAATCAAATAGGCAGTTGCCCATGCTCCAAGCATGTAGTAGACCGGCGCGGATTCTCCGGTTTCCCAATAAGTTTCGTTCTCCAGTTGCCAGGCTTTTGTTTTAGTGAAGAATTCGTTGATGCTAGGGTGGCCAATGTTGCCTCCTGTTTTCCTGAGTTGCAGCATGTATTTTTTGAAATCGACAAGCCCAAGGTTTTCCATGAACTTGGCCGAGCTGTAAGTTGCCATTCCTTCAGCCATCCACGAGTTGATGTTTTTGTCAGAAGTGCGGGGCTGAGTGGTGTCGCAATGGGACATCTGAAAAACATGGTGATACTCATGTAGGGCTCCCCAAGTGTTTTCCACAGGGTCCTGTTCTCGCTGTTTTGCGTTCGTTGTGACGTCTTCATAGAGAAGGGGTGTTTCTTGAGTCCAAGTCAGACCGCCCTCTGCTTTTCCCGCTAATACGGCTTGCATCTCTGCTATGACATGCGGTTGTTTAAGAAATGCTTCTATCTGTTCTGCCGCCGGCTGTTTCGATTTTGTATCGACGCGGCTCTGCGCTCGTTGGTGATAGATGTTGCGGACGCTCTGCTCACTATCTGGGCCAAGTAAATAGATGTAATACGGTCCATGTTTTCCGAAGTATTGAATCGCGTAGTCCAGACCCCGCTGATAATATTTAGCAAGAGCACCATCACCGTTCAGTCCCTCAGCGATGCGCAAAATCGGTCGTTGGTTTGAACTTGGTGGGTGCTGCTTTTTCGGTAGGTCTTCACCTGCAACCGGGGGCATTGGGCACAGCAGGAACGCGGTGATGGCAAAGAGCAAAGCTGAACTGATGGCGTGGTGCACGTCTGCTCCGAAGTTTCTGGATACGGGGTTTCTGGATACGGGGTTTCTGGACTGGTCGTTTCCAGACGAATCGTTTCAGAGATCAGGCTCACGGAAACCACATTCAAAAGGGTCTGATTCTAAGCTCTTTCGTTCGATGAGCATGCGTGTGGAGAGGATCAGCCAAGTTGTGATTGATGGATTTCGATCTAAAACACGATAAAGCTGCCCGATTGGAAGGCTGGGCTGCGGTCCGTTTGTGTTTGGATGCGGCGACATGTTACGCTACTAGACCGTCTTTTTCCGCGAGCGTCAGATTATCACAGCAAGGGACTGCGAGTGTCTCAACATTCACCGAACCAACCGTCACCTTATGCCACAGCACCAGAAACGGCAGGAAAAGCCTCGAAGTCTGGCGGGTTAGCCGTTCTGATTATTGGCTTGGTGGTCGGGGGCGTTTTTGTGGTCCTTGTGTGCGGCGGATTGGCCGTCGCGTTGTTGCTGCCAGCGGTTAGTAATGCGAGGACCGCTGCGCAGCAGATGTCCCAAGAAATCAACATGAGAATGGTGGGGCTGGCGCTTCACAATTACCATGCGGCTCACAAACAGTTGCCCTGCACCGTATCCACGGACGCAGATGGGAAAGTGGTTTCAACGTGGCGAACGGCTTTGGTTCCCTTCTTCGATGAAAGTTGGTCGACGAATCCGACACCGGCAACAACTTCGGCCCCCCAGCCTCTTCGCAAGCTAGCTCCCGCAACTGCCAGTGAAACAGATGTTTTTGCAATCGTGTCACCCAATGGCATGTTTTCTTCGGCGCCGAATGCTGTCGTAAGATTCAGCGATGTGGCTGACGGATTGAACAAAACGGTAATGGCGGTGAAGCTTCCCAATCGTTCCACCGACTGGAGCTCAACCAATGAGTTAACACCCGACGAAGCGTTTGGTGCGATTCAATCGATCACAAAGCCGGAGTCTGGGTTTTGGATCATGGGAGATGGAGCCGTGGTGAAGATCGTATTGCCGTTGGATCGAAAAACTTTTGACGGATTAATCAGCCGTGCCGGTGGTGAGCCCCTGCTCTCGTACTAATCACGCTGCCGCCTTCGTGTCAGCAATAAAAGCGAGCTTACCCTGCCGACGGGAACTCGCCATCTTGGCAGAGTTTGAAAACGCTCAGGGGTGTCTTGTGTTCGGGACACTGAGTCGCCTCGTCACCTGAGCTACCGGGCTTAATGCTGGGTCCAGATTTGAATGTCATCGATTTCAACTGGGCCACCACTACTGTGGAACACGATTGCCGATTTCTTGGTGGAAAATGTTTGAGCTGACGCAGTGAGCGTGCTTCGCTTATCTATCTTCGCTGTGACGTAAGGTCCCCATGTCGTGATGCGAGCATCGTACCACCGATTCGGTGCAAATTTTTTGTTTTGTTTTGCAATGACTGCTTGATCGGAGTCTTCCGCGCGAGTCTCTGTGGTGTCTTTTGTGATAAACCATGCGTTCGGGGTGATTTTCAGTGAGAACTGTGATGCGTTTATTGTCGCGTCGTCTGTCGGTGGGTCGAAAGCAAATTCGAGGGAATCTGTTTTTTCAGAGAGCATGAACTTGAACTCATAAACAGCGTTTCCTGTCGCAGCCTTGCGGCGAATGACTGCGGAACCCTTGTTCTTGGATTGTTCCATGCCGATGAGTGCACCGTCGGCGAGCTTCCATTGGCCACTCGATATCGTCCACTGATCACCTAGCTCTGATCGGTCAAACGAATCTTGTAGGGCTACTTTGCTGTTGGCTGGCTGTTGAGCTATCGCAGCAGAATGCACTGTGCAAGCAAGCAGGTAAATGCACAACGTAACCAGTGATTCGGGAGCCAATATTCTGTACATGGGCTAGCTTTGAAATTGTGAGTGTTTGCAGGCTGTCAGTAAATTCACGTCATTGTGCAGGTTCGAACAGTGCTGCAAGTAAATAGAGGTGTAGGCAATGATGAGCTTCTGGCTGAATAACGAGTCTCATTGGGCATGTGCGAATCGCGGACTCCGGTGGTTCAAGGCAACGCCAGGATCACATTTGTGCAGGTTTTGACGGCGGGCTTTCACTCAGCCAAGCCATCACGTGATTTTCCATCAGCGTATAAAACGGATTTTGACGGCAACGCACAAAGAGTGTGCTCGGAATCATCAAGGCACTCGGTTCTGCACGCATGCTAATGCAGCCAAGTGACAACCCGTTTGTATTTGCTTCGTCTCCGTAGACGGGATCGTCGGGGGCAATTGGAACAGCGATGTGTGACAGTGAGATCACGCCGTCCGGCCAGCGATCGTGAATGGGGGTCTCATGCCACTCACCTTCAATGCGTGTTTTGAGCACCATCTGCTCGTGTGTGCTTGCTGCATTGCGGACAACCGACAGATGATAACCGTGACTGTTTTCCTGCAATGCGGGGAGGATGCTTTTTTCGAATGAAAAATTGACAAGGTTACTGAGGTTGTCGACCCGGTTGATGTCGAACAGAAACAACTCGTTCTTGTTCGCTTGCAGGCGTGCGAACAATGCGGTGATGAGTCGGGGTACACTGACCGTGGAGTCCACTGCGGATTGCATTGCAAGGATTGGAGGCATCTCATTCATACGTCCTGCCTTTTGCAACGCGGCTAGTTTTTTCTCGACGCCCTGTGTGGTTGACCATGCTTGCGAATTGGCATTCATTGGCCATGAGCTGTATTTAAAAGGATCGATTTCGGCATGTATGTGCGACCACTTGGTTTTCTCATTGCGAGAGACCAGGCCAACAGCATTCGAAAGGTGCGTGATTTTTGCCAAAGGGTTGATCCCGATCATCGGCGAAAATAAAACGATCGCGTTCACGGTTGGAAGAGTAGCGTCATCCAAAGCAGACAAGGCGTAGTGGACGCTCAAAGCGGCACCATTGGAGTAGCCCGCAAGAAACAGCGGAACGTTGTCCGGTAACTTTGATCGCAGGCCTTTCGCCGCAACCTTCACTGCTTCGGTCCAGTCATTCCAGCAGACCTCAGCTAACGCGCGAGGGTTTGTGCCATGCCCTGGGACCCGTAGCCATATTACCGTGTAGCCTTCGGAATAAAGCCGTTCTCCAAGCCTTCGCAGAGAATAGGGTGAGTCGCTTAGTCCGTGTACGAGCAAGACGCCACCGACTGGATCGTCGTGCACGAGAACCCGACTGCGATTCCAGTTGTGTTCAAGAATGGAAGCCGGATTGCATATTGAGTCTTGATTGAAACGGTTGTACGTGCCAGCGGTTTGTGTTGTCCATTCACCTGCGATGTACGCCTCAAGCTCCTCGAAAACCTGTTCCTCTTGCGCCAGGTAATTGTCGAAATCATAGTCACCGTTGGCGTGCTTGGCGCGGAACTCGGACTTGGGACTTTGCAGATGCCAGCCCTGTAACTCGGGTAACGATTTGGACAAGCGGAGCCAGCAGTAGAAAGCGACGGCAGTGGCGATCAGGATTGTCAGGCACAGGTTGAGCAACAGCAGTGCGGGGATACGAAATGCACGCCAATCCAGTTGTTCTTCAGATTGTGATGATGCTAGCTGAAACCACTCAAGTGCAACCGCGGAAACTGTTAACAGTGCGGCAGCAATCACGAGCCACACGAGCGTTCGAAGCAATAGGGAACGTTGTTTGACGGTTGGCGGCATGTTGAACAGCTTCTACGGGTGACGGCATGAGGTTGTAGCGGAAAGAACTCCCCTCAAAATATAACCCCAACCTACAGAAAGACACGACCATGCCTTTGGAGGGCTTCTGGAAACAGCGAGGGCTTCTGGAAACAGTGAAGGCTTCTGGAAACAGCGAGGGCTTCTGGAAACAGTGAGAGGCACAACCGATTCTGAGAAATGGGGTGTTCTGTCAGTTCCTTCTGCCGATTGCAGCTTGAGACACAAAAACGGAACGCTTGGCTAAATCTGGCTCCCAAAAGGCCCGCCGGCTTGGACGATCGGCACGCCGCAGGGGACTCTGGTATCCGCAACAGGGAATGCCACGCTGGCGGGTGGTGGGGTGACTGAGTTCCTGGAATTTCCAGTACGAGCCGAATATGTAGCCGACAGGGGGTTTTCTGTTTTTTGCGAGCAGTAGGGTGAGCAGCGAGCTAGAGGGAGCGATAGGCCGGCTGATGGGATTCCCCGATTTTGCTGATTAAAACGTTCTTATTGCAGCCTGAGGGTCGAATTGACTGGAACGACTGAGTAACTGCAGATACAGGTGGCACACTTGTGCGGGCAGTCCCTGCAAGGTTGGACTTCTTCATTTAGATTTGGATCTTAAACACTGGTGTGTTGAAGGGGCGAACCGTTACACTCTTCAAGCCCACTCCTTGGGGGCGATTGAGGGAACGCCACGACCGTGGCACTCGCTAGCCCTGAAATTTTGGACTTTCGGGTCAGGGTCGCTGAGAAAAAAAAGTTGGGATGCACATCCTTGAGATGAGTGTCATGTCGTGCGGATCTGACTGTTGCTGGTGATGTCGGCTGCTATTGTGACCTGAAAATTTAAGATAGTCATTTGTACGAATTTCTAACGCCAACGACCGACCTTCCTGTTGCTGCCCAGCTTGGTGTGGAGTGTTGGCTTACGACAGGCGTTGCAGTCACAGGCATGCCAGTCGTTTGCGAGCCGATGTTCCCGTTTCCGATTCAGCGGGTTTTGACTGTATGACTGGTTTGATAGTGAAGCACGTCGAAGGGAAACGCGACCTGGAACGCTTTGTGCGCGTTCCGTGGGAGTTGTATGGGAATGACCCGGCTTGGGTGCCACCTCTTCGTCAGCAGGTTAAAGAGAGGTTGTCTCGCCGCCACAATCCATATTTCGACCATGCGGATGCCGTGTATTTTTTAGCTGAGAGAGACGGGCAACCCGTCGGGCGTATCTCGGCTCAGGTTTGCCAACTTGTTCAGGAGTATCAGGAGTCTGGGACCGGGCACTTTGGCATGTTTGAATGCGAGGATCGTCAAGAGACGGCTGATGTTTTGTTCGATGCCGGTTCGAAATGGCTCCGGCAGCGTGAGATGAAGCGGGTGATGGGGCCGGTTGACTTGTCGATCAATGATGAAATTGGGATGCTGATCGACGGTTTTCAACGATCGCCCTGCGTCATGATGGGGCATCACTTGCCGTACTATCAGTCGCTCGTCGAGAATTCCGGGTTCCGCAAAGAAATCGATTTGTTTGCTTATTACAAAGACATCAAAGAACCATTCAGCGATCGCATTGAAAAAATCATCAAGTGGGCAGCCAGCGATGTGAATATGAAAATTCGCGCCGTCGCAAAAAAAGATTTTGACCGAGAGCTTCGAAACGTTCTCGATATTTTCCGTGATGCATGGTGTGATAACTGGGGATACGTTCCGCCGACCGACGCGGAGGTTGATCACTTGATCAAGCAAATGCGTCAGGTGCTCGATCGAGGTGCTGTGCTGTTGAGCGAAGTCGACGGCGAACTAGCTGGCTTCATCGTGGTTTTGCCCAATGTGAATGAGTATCTGCGGGACCTCGATGGACGACTTCTGCCGATGGGCTGGTTGCGACTCCTCATGCGGTTCAAGTTTTCGACGTGCGAAACCGTGCGTGTACCGCTGATGGGAGTGCGAAAGAAGTTTCAACGCACACGCGTGGGAGCGGCAGTTTCTTTGGCGTTGATCGATACGCTGCGAAAAGAATACATGCCAGCAGGAGCCAAATACTGTGAAATGTCTTGGATCCTCGAGACGAATTCGCCCATGCGGGGAATACTCGAATCGGCAGGATGTGAACGTGACAAAATTTATCGTGTCTTCTCAAAAGACCTTTAAAGGTGCATGCTCGCGTGCATGACTGCAGGGTGTCAGAGCATCGCTGTTGAGAAATTGCAAATCCGAAATTGCAGGCATATGGGACCAATCATGGCGTTGCTCGTCGTTGACGACGTGGCTAGGCGGCTATACTGACACGCACTCGTTTGTCCCAACCGTGCCTTGTTTGTGAATCAAGTTTCCATTCTGGGGTCGATTGTTTTGTCTGTCTTTGAATATGCGGATCAACATGCCAGCCATCATGCGATGTAGGTACCTCTTGTACTGCCTGTTATTTGCGGTTGGGGGCGGTCAATTCTGTGCCAGGCCAGCATTAGCCCAGAGCACTGTTCTTCAAGACCGCACTGTTCTTCAAGACCGCACTATTTTTCAAGACCGCTTTGGCAAGCCTCATGATTTTCTGGGCAAAGGCGTTGCAGGGACGTCTTGGGACGGATTCGTGGGGGCAGGAAAAAACCAGACGGCTGATCGAATCGAGATCGCTGAGGGGATGCTGAATCTGCGTTCTACCAATGGGCGGTACCAAGAAGGTTGGAATCCGCTTGGCCCCTTGCTGTTTAAGACGGTCACAACTGATTTCAAAGCAACTGTGCGAATCGCTGATTACGAGTCACTGTCATTCAATAATGGCGGAATCATGGCGCGTGTTGCGAATGATTCTGATGCAGGTAAGGGAGAAGATTGGATCAGTGTGGACTACTTCCCCATTTATGGTGGTATCTACGCACGGATGGCGGATGATGGTCGGAGGGCAGAGAAAGGCAGTAACGGGCAGGGACGAAATGCTGATCGGTTTTTGCAATTGGAGCGGAAGGGCAACCTTTTTTTCCTGAGGCACAGCCAAGACGGGAAGGCTTGGCAAGAACTCAACGGATCTCCGTTTCAACGGAGCGATCTGGTCAATGTGCCACTACAGGTTGGGTTGTTTCAGGCAACCTACAGTGACAAGCAAGGGCAAGTGAGTTTCGATGACTTTTCGCTTGAATTGAGCGAACCAGTCATGCAGTCGCGACTGGTGGGGCCGGCCAACCAAGCGGTCGGTTTGCCACCCAGCGTTGCCCTGCAGTGGATTCCCGGTCACGAGGCCACGCACCATGACGTCTACTTCGGGGCGTCACGCGAAGAGGTCAGCAGTGCCACTCCCGTATCCCCCGAGGGAGTCTACCAAGGACGATTTGCCAACGAGATGGTAGAGCATGCTATCCAGGGACTTGATGACGGACATGTTTTCTACTGGCGGGTCGATGCGATCACTGGCGAAAAAATCCATGCCGGAGAAGTCTGGAGCTTTACTGTCTACGACCGCAGGTTGGAGGACTTTGAGTCGCTCATGTCGAAGGAGGACCTCGTCTCGAAATGGAAACTTGCCGGTGATGGGGCAATCGCGCTGGAGAAAGGGCGTGGAAGTGACAGCAGCACGTCGCTTGCATTCGCTGTTGCCGACCATGGTCAGGTTGCTGCGACCGTCAGCTTTGAACAACCACAGAATTGGCTGAGTTCAACCTACAACTTACGCTCTTTACGTGTGTTCTTACGCACGGGAGCAGGGACGCAATTGTCTCGGGTCTGGTTGGCTTGCGAGGGTGGTGACTGGGGACGGCAGAGGGCTGAAATTGAGTATCCCGGAGATTTGACTGCACTGACAGACCAATGGGTGCCGTGGGATGTTGATTTGCGGGTGCTGTTGAGATCCAACCCCGCGCTAAGATTGGATCACATCACAAGTCTAACCATAGGCGTTAAAGGTGCAGGCAAGTTACTGGTGGATGACCTGTCCGTTGAGTACCAGTTGTCAGCAAACCCAGCGAGTGCCCACCAGGTTGACACGGATGCTAACCAAGGTATCGCCAGTACAGCACAGTCGGCTTGGCCTCGTTACATCGATCCTGAGCAATTTGTTGACCCGGTCGGGTTCGACCAGGTGACAGTCACCGGGGGTTTGTGGCGAGAAAGAATGGACGTCAATCGCACCTCAAGTTTGCCGCATGTTTGGAGTCGTTGTGAGTCTTCAACCAAAGCCAATGGTGAAGCCTCACGCAGATTGGACAACTTTGCCAAAGCAGCGGGACAAATGAAAGGTGGATTCACGGGTACGTTTTTCAACGACTCTGATGTTTACAAAATCATCGAAGGGACAGCCAACTCACTGCAGAATCATCCTGATCCAGATTTGGAAGCCTACACTGATCGAGTCATTGATCTGATCGCGGCAGCACAGTGGGATGACGGCTATCTATTTACCTTTTATTCGTTACCCAAGCGTCGACCAGAAGCACGCTGGTCGAATGTGGGAAGCATGCACGAGTTGTATTGCGCTGGGCATTTGATCGAAGCCGCGATTGCTTACAGGCAGGCAACTGGAAAACGAAAACTGTTGGATGTTGCGAGTCGTTTTGCCGATTTGATTTGCGATACGTTTGGTCCTGAGGGCCGCAACGATGCACCGGGGCATCAGGAAATCGAATTGGCTTTGTTTCGCCTGTTTGATTTGACGGGTGAAAGACGTTATCTGGCGACAGCACGCTTTTTTATCGACCAGCGTGGTGACGCTGGCAGGAAGCAGCGTTACGGGACTTACAGTCAGGACCACAGGCCGTTTGTTGAGCAGGAAAACGGTGTTGGGCATTCCGTGCGAGCCGGGTATCTGTACTGCGCGGCAACTGACATTGCCAGACGCGAGCGGGATGAAGCATATGCCAATGCCCTGTTTCGAGTTTGGGACAATGTCACCAACCGGAAAATGTACTTGACCGGCGGCATTGGTCAGCCAGGGGGGCCAGAAGGATTTGCTGGTGACTACGAGCTTGGGAATGGTTGTTATGCCGAGACTTGTTCTGGGATTGCATTCGCCATGTGGAATCACCGGCTTCACTTGATGACCGGAGAAAGCAAATATGCCGATCTCATTGAACGCACGTTTTACAATAACATGCTCAGTGCTTTGTCCGTTGAAGGTGACCGGCATTATTACACCAATCCACTCGAAACAGGTGGTCGTGAGCGGTGGCCGTGGCCGGGACACGATTGTGCCTGTTGTCCTTCAAATCTTGTTCGCGTGATTTCTTCCATTGGTGGTTATGCCTACAGCCAAAGTGAAAATACAATCCGAGTGAACCAATATCTTGACAGTCGTGCCGAGTTGTTGATGGGAGCCAACACCATTGTGTTGAAACAGGAAACGCAATATCCATGGGATGGAGACATCCAGATTGCAGTTGTGCCAGAACAGTCTGCTGAATTCGAAATCAAATTGAGGATTCCAGGTTGGGCCCGCAATCAGCCGATGCCCGGAAACCTGTACCGTTACATTGATTCACCAGAGTTGCCAATCAGGCTGGAGGTGAATGGCAGTCCCGTGGCAGTTGAAATTCGCGATGGTTATGTCGCGGTGCGGCGGCAATGGAAGAAGAATGACATGATTCACTTGGTGTTGCCAATGCGTATCCGCAGAGTCATCGCGCACCCGCGTGCCACCGCGGACAAAGGTCGGGTGGCGATTGAACGCGGTCCCTTGGTTTATTGTGCAGAGTTCAAGGACAACGCCTCAGATGCGGCACAGTGGAAAGTGTCAGACGCTACCAAACTCAAAGCTGAATGGAATGACAAGTTGTTCGGTGGGGCGGTGACGCTGGCAGAAACCAGTGCGGTTACAGACTCGGCTGATGTTGGTTTGAGGTTGATTCCGTACTACTTGTATTCCAACCGAGGTCGCGGAAGCATGCGAGTTTGGTTGCCTCGGGTCACTGATTCAGCCAACTGAGCCGTGGGGATCGCGATAGCAGTTCAGTTGTGTTGGAATGTCACCCATTTCCATTCCATGAACTCGGAAAGATCGGGGTCCGTGCTTTCACGTCCGAATCCGCTGTCACCAACGCCGCCAAACGGAATGTGCGGCTCGTCCTGAATCGTGGTTCCGTTGACATGCACCATTCCCGCATTGAGTTCTTCTGCGAAACGCATCGCCTGCGTAAGATTGGTCGTGTACACCGAACCACTCAGTCCAAGGTTGGAATCATTGGCCAGGTTCAGGGCATCATCGGCGGAATCGACACAATGGAGCGTTGTGACTGGGCCAAAGGTCTCTTCGTGGCTGATCTGCATGTGCTCGTTGGTGTCAGTCAGGACAGTCGGTTCACAGCGGTTGCCCTGCCAATTGCCACCACACAGGACTTTGGCGCCCTTGCTGATCGCGTCCTTCAAATGTTCCTTGATGCGGGCTCGTTGCGTTTCGTGAATGATTGGGCCGATCATGGTTGATGGACGCCGCAGGTCGTCCATTCCCAAGTTCCGTGCTGCCGCCAGGAACTTGGTCTGGAATTCATCATATACCGGTTTCTCTACATAAATACGACTTGATGCCATGCAGATTTGTCCCTGATATAGAAACGAACCTATCACACTTCCCTGCACCGCTTTGTCAATCTCTGCATCCTTCAAGATGACCAGTGGATTTTTGCCACCCATTTCCAGCGAGTAACGCTTGGCACGCTCGCCGCACAAGGTGCTGATGTGATGTCCAACGCGGCTGGACCCTGTGAATCCCACCATTCGCACCAGGGGATGGCACGTCAATGTGTCACCAATCTCGGCTCCGAATCCTGTAACAACATTGAAAGATCCAGCTGGAAATCCGGCCTCCGCAAACAATGTTGCTACCTTCAATGCGGTCACCGGCGCATGCTCCGACGGCAGCAGGACCACCGTATTGCCGGTGGCAAGCGGCATGGCAGAATGTTTGATGTCTTTGATCAAGGGAACATTGAACGGACTGATGCCCGCGATGACGCCCAGAGGGCGGCGGAGGCTCATGCTGAGTCGGCCGGAAACATCCGTGGGCAACGTCTTGCCGGCAAGATGACGAGTGGCGCCTGCTGCTGACCTCAAAATGCCTATCGAGGTTTCTACTTCGCGCTGAGCTTTCAGTAAGGGGGAGCCCACTTCGTCCACCAGCATGTCGACGAAGTCACTCGACCTTCTTTCCAAAAGATCGGCCGCTCGCAGTAACCAGCCTTCACGCTCTTTGGGTAACGATTTTCCGTACGTCGCAAAACTTGCATGCGCAGCCTGAACGGCTTGTTCAATATCTGTCGCTGTGCCACGGGCTGCGTGGGCATACAGCGAGTCGTCGATCGGATTGAGGTCTGCAAAATATTCACCGTTGCTGGAACTGGTTTCCATGCCGCCAATCCAGTGTTGATGCCGAGCGATTGTCATCAAGTCAATTTCCTGTTGTGGTTTCAGCGTTGTTGAAATCGTAGTCAGAATGAAATCGCCAAGGTGCCGTGCCGGCAGTGTGGGCACGGGTATGGCAAGGAATTAGCGATTGTCACTGACGGACGTCCTGGGCGATTATTCTTTCGTCGATCGCACCATGGTGGATGAACGTTAAAATACCGGAATCTTGATTACAGAGAATCAGACCAACCCAGTCTGATGATGGTACTTCAGCCAAATCAAGGAGAACAGTGCGTGCTATGAGCATGGAAAATGAGAAATCTGTCACTGTCCGTTGGAGCAGGTGCTTTCAGTCCAAGTCTGTAGCAATTTGTCTGTAGCAATCTGTTGGTAGCAAGCTGAGCCTCAACGACTTGCGAGTGGATGAGTGCAAGTCAAAAGCAAAGCCTTGGCTCAGGGATATTGGACCACTTTTCTTTGAAGACGCGATTGAAAACATGGGGTGCTTTTGACCACGATTTTGATGGTAACAAAATCAGGGAAAAATAAGATTAAGCTTGGTTGTTTGCCTCGGTTGGTGGACAAGCTGGCACGCAGGCAAGTTCAGATCATGCTGCAAAGGAAAGATTCGCTAGGAAGGGGTTTCCGGAAACGAGTCTTGAGGTCATCCAAGGGCGATCTTCATTTCCCCCCATCTGGGATGTCGGCCCAAATTGCAAATCAGGGATGTGCGGCTGCTTCCAGAGGGGTGTTTCCAGCAAGTGGGGCACTCGTCGGGTGAACATGGGGCAGGTCTTGCTCGTGACGCGAGCTTTGAAAAAACTGTTGATCGGGGGAATTGGAGCCACTCATGAATAGCAACACGTCAGCTTGTACTTTGCAGTGTCTGGATACAGTTTAATACAGCCAGTGAGTTGACCGACGTCGCTAGGAAGTCGACAATTTCACTCAGTTTAGATCAGGTTGGATTGGTGGATTGGTGGATTGGTGGATTATGAGTTTACGTCTTCTTCTGCTGTGCGTTTGCCTGGTCCCGATGTCAGGGACAGTTCCATCAATCGTTGTTGCCCAAATGATTGAGGGCTCCCACCCTCTTTTTCAACCCGATCGTGTCTCCGAAATCACCTTGCAATTCACCGTGGGTGAGTGGGCCAAGTTGCAGCCATCGGAAGACCTTGACTGGGATATTGGCCGCGCCTTTGGGGAAATCATCTCGGACGCTAGCGAGGGTAAGGAATTCCGGGGGGGCGACGAAAATCGACCTGGATTAGGTGGCTACCTGGGTTTGAATCATCAATACGGCAAAGCCGATCTCGTGATCGACGGTGAACCGATTTCTAATGTGGGTGTTCGGTATAAGGGGAACGGAAGCTTTTTGAGCGGACGGGCTTTGGGTAAGTATTCATTCAAGATTGACTTCAATGAGTATCAGGATGATTTGAATTTCAACGGTCTCAAGAAAGTCAATTTGCAGAATTGTGCTTCAGATCCATCCATGCTCCGCGAAGCTGTTTCGTATCAGCTATTTCGGGAAGTTGGCGTGTCGTGCCCGCTGACAGGTTGGGCTTCGGTAGCGATCGACATCGATGGTAGAGTCAAGCAGAGCGGCTTGTATTTGGTCGTTGAGCAAGTCGATCAGCAATTTTTGCAGCGGGCTTTTGGTGAGTCTGATGGGTTGCTTGTCAAGCCGAGTGCCTTTACCGCGTTTCCCTATTTGGGTGAGACGTGGGATACTTACGAGTCCTTTTATAATCCCAAGACGAATTCGAGTCCGGAGCAGCAGCAGCGAATCATTGAATTTGCCAGGCTGATTCACAGGAGCGACCGGAAGGAATTTGAAGCTCGGATTGGAGAGTATCTGGATATTGACAATTTTTTGTCGTTTCTGGCAGTGAATACCATCTTGTCAAATCTGGACAGTTTTCTGGGAGGGAGTCAGAACTACTATGCCTACCTCAGCCCGGAGACAAACAAGGTCTTGCTCATACCGTGGGATCTGGACCACTCGTTTGGTTCGCTCGACATCATTGGGACTCCTGAATCTCGATTGCAGCACAGTGTCAAGCAGCCGCAAATTGGATTCGGGAAAAACCGTCTGATTGAACGGATGTTGGAGATGCCTGAGATGAGAAAGGCATATCTGACAAGAGTGGAGCAGTTGTTGGATTCTGTCTTTGAGGAAAAAAAGTGGATCGATCAGTTAGACGCAACGGCAGCCGTTGCGAAGCCTGCGCTTGATGACGAAGAAAAGTTACGCATGGACGTTGCGATCACCGGTGGGGATTCTGATGGAAAGGGATATTCACTGAAGCACTTCGTGCGTGAGAGGCGTGTTTCAATTCGAGATCAGCTGGAGGGCAGATCAGAAGGTCAGACCAATGATTTTAATGAGGGCATTGACCCAAAATTAGTACTTCGCATGATGGGCTGGGGAATGGCGATCGCAGTCGCCGTTTTCTTGAATTTCGTTGCCTGGATTTGGGCCATCATTGCTGGTTTTCGTTTCGATTCGAAATGGGGGCTGTTGAATCTACTGATGTACCCATTATTACCTTTGGTGTTTGGCTTTTTTGTTTCTCGAAAGTTGGGCTGGCGATCCGCGGTGATGACGCTCCTGTGCGTTTCACTGATGGTAGGTGTTTTTGTTCCATTCATTCAAACAATCAGATCTTTTTGAATGCTCGTGACGGTAGTGGGAAGCCGAGATTGGGCCGACCGGTTTCGGGTTCGGTGAACGCGGTCGGCAGGTGCATTGCCTGAAGTGGCTTGTACTGGTTGGTACTTCAAGACAGCGGGTTCATTTGAAACCCCAGCATTGAAGGCTGCTTGTTGGGGCTGATTGATATTGCCAGAATCGAGCGGTGGCATGGCTCGGGCAGAATCTTCCGGAACAAGATTGATCTTGGTCCTGGAGGGGCGGAGATTTGTGGGATGGGAATCACGCATTTTACGGGGAATGAGCATTTTCCGTCGGTGTCAGACGCGTGAGTGACCGGAATTTTGGGCGTTCTTGGCGGCCACAGAAAAAAACGGTGGAGTGAACCTTTCGCGATCTCGATTTGTTCGCTACCCTACGCGTTCTTCGATCAACGAAGAAATCACTGAGGCGTCATTCCCAACATACCTGTTCGCAGGTGCAGGCGTCTCTCCGATGTGAATCGGGGCGTAGCTCAGCCTGGCTAGAGCGCCTGCTTTGGGAGCAGGAGGTCGCACGTTCGAATCGTGTCGCCCCGACTTAAAAAGAAGGCTCGCAGTTCTCAAGAGAATTGCGGGCTTTTTTCGTTTTGCCTCTGAGTGAACAGCATTCTGGGTGCGATCAGGTGATTCAGGTAAGCCTGCCCTCCTCTCGCGAGATTTACATCATTGCAACCAGTCGCAGCCTTGCTACTTCCCTCCGGTCCCAAGGACAAAACTGAGGCCACTGAAAACTGATGTCATGGTCTCCTTCAGACACGTCGGTCACGGAGAACGCGCTAATCCCGCGGAAGGCTCAAGCCAGGTCGCACCCGGTACCCGCTAAAGCAACATATCGCAGAGCTTTTTGTACCTCATGAGATGTTGTGGCCACCTCGCAAACTAGGAACAGACCAGGGGCGATGCTCCATGACGAGCCAGCTCACGTGAAGGACTGGATGCTTCCAGCCGATCAAGAAGACTCACGACGGTGGATCCGCGATCATTAAGACAATGCAAGTAGATCATCGTGGTGCTAACATCGTTGTGTCCCAGTAATTCTTGCACCGTTCTGATATCTGCACCCGCCATTAATAAGTGTGTCGCGAACGAATGGCGAAATACGTGCGACGTGACTCGTTTTCTGATAGTCGTTCTTGCAAGGGTTCTTTTCAATTGATCGGGAAAAGTATCTTTGTGAAGATGGTGACGTTGCAGTCGGTCGGTGCGTGGATGCTTTGAGCGGCGATGTGAAGCGAAGATGTATTGCCACGCGAACTCGCGATGTGCGGCCGGATACTTACGATCCAAGGCATGCGGTAGGTAGACCGAGGCGGTCTCGTCTTCCAGGTCTTGTTGATGTAACGCGTGTCGCCATGTCATCTTCAGCTGCAGGGCGGCTCTTGACATGTCGGGCAGCGGAGTAACGCGATCTTTCTTGCCTTTGGAGGCGCGGACCATGATCAATTTCTGATCGAAGTCGATGTCCTTGATTCGTAGTTGCAGGCATTCGCTTAGACGCAGTCCAGCACCATACATGAGTTGGCCCATCAGCTTGTAAACGCCCTGAAGGCCATCGAGCAGTTCCGTGACCTCGTTTTGGCTCATCACCGTAGGCACGCGTTTCGGTTTGTTACTGCGGATCGCATCGATGCAGTTGAGCTCTCGCTCAAGCACGTGTTTAAAAAGGTAGGCAATCGCGTGAAAAGCTTGGTCCTGCGTCGATTCCGCAACGTCCAAGTCGACTGCCAAGGCAGTCAAATGAGCCTCGACGTCGCGGGGGCCAATATGACTCACACCCTATCCATTGGATGGGCTTCCGGCAGTAACCTCCTGCCAAAGCTGTCTGGCGGTGAAAAATTCACGGAGTTTGCTGATGTAAGCCTTCTCCGTATTCCATGCCAGTTGGTTGAGCCGCATGACACGGCGCATTTGCTGGATAACGGGTGCTTCGCTAGCATCGATCCTGCCAATCAGGTCGGAGGAAGGTGTCTCGTCTTGGACGCTCCTTTCACGAGCGATCAGCAGCTTGAGTTGATTGCAAACATCATTGAGCTGTTCGTCACGGTTGTTTAGAAACTCAGCTTTGTAAAGAGCCAATCCCTGAGCAATTTTCAGTCGCTTCCACGCTGGTGCGCCGACGTGCTTCTGGTGCACAAGGTACGCGATCACGTCGTCGGAGCCAAAAAACCAGTTTTGTTTGTTGCTGATTTTGTGGAAGCCGGCGAGTTTTGAGTACCAGATTTTCGCCCAATCAAGAGGCGCCCGTTTCGCCGTATCGTGATTCTTGAATTCTCTCATCGTTGTGCCCTTAACGTGCGAGTGAGACGGTCCGTTTCGAGTTGTACACTTGCTGTTCAGCAAGTAAACTGATTTGCCACTATTCAAGATTAATTTGCCACCGCGAGGCAAATAGGTCATGGTTGAGCTGATCTCCGACCGGTCATAATGCTGCGTGACCAGGTTATTTCCCAGATCGACCGCATATAAACAAGTTAGCTGGAGTTGAAAATGAGATTTGCTCGCTTTTCTTGGTGCGGAGCCTTATCCAATTGGGGCTGGTATTCAACGCAAGAGAAGGCATTGCTGGCCAAAGAAGAAGAGGTGGGCAAATACTTGGCATCGCTGGAGGACTTCATACGCAGCCGACAGACCGTGAAGAATCTGCTTCATGAATTTCAGATTATTCAGTACCGCAGTGATGTCAACGAATCCGAATATAGCACCTTACAAGTCAAACTCGAACACTTGACCCAACAGGTGAAGCAGATACGCCTGGAGGTTCTCAATCAGGGCGGTGAGATTGTCCCAGATTCGAAACTTACCTTCCCGAACCACAAATCTTCCGCGCTCATTGGCGAAATTCGTTCTTTTCTTGCTCGCCAAAAACAAAACCGGCTTCAAAGAAAGGACCCGCTCACCTCTAGCTTCGTAATTCACTACAACGACCGTACTAAAGAGGCTTTTGAATCCGTTATGAACAAGGGCTTCAAGGTTCTTTACACTGTCGATGTTGAAGACATTATTTCTATAGGGTCAGGTGAACATACTAAGCACTCCGTCGTCGCAGTCGGCAAGACATGCAAGGCAGCCGGGACAGCTCAACTCGAAATCGACGATCGAACAGACATGTATAAAACGATGAAGGAGCGCGAGCAGCGGGCACTAGACCTGCAAAAGCGAATCGATGAAGAAGTTGATCCAAAAGGCGAGCTGCAGGAGAATCTCGATTACTATAAAAAGCAGGCAAAAGAAATCAGTGTTAAGTTGAAAGGCTACGTGCCTCCCGTATTGGAAACCCGTACCGTGCTGCTTGACTTTGATAGTGGCCATTACATGCCGAGTAAAGCCTGGAAGGAAGCTATGGTAGCTTGGAAAAACGCAGGCTACATTCCGAAATGGAATCCAAACTCATTGCGTGTTTGACCGTGAGCAGCAAGATTGCCCGGATGAAAATGAGTGGGATCTGAGGCGTGTTTCATTACTGCCATGATACCGATAGGGCTTGACGGCGCTGCCGCACAGAAGTCAGCGACCGTTTCGCCAGAGGGCCACGGGGCCACAGGTCAAGGCCTAACCAGACGCTCGACCGGAGCGGCCGATTCGGTGGAAATCGAGTGGAGGGCTGATTGGCGGCCGTCCGGTCAGCTTTGGCGTTATCCGGCTGAACAGATGAAGCAACCAGAATGAACCGATTTGCCCAAACGGTCGTGACAGTTTTGCTCGCACCGTTTGGTCTCGCGCTCGGCATTCTTGTTTTCGGCACGCTCGGGATCATGGTGATTCCACTTTCGGTGCGTGGGTATTTTGAACATCGTCAATGGTTCCAGCGAATGCGATGCTCAGGCCGAACACTGGCGTCCGAGGAGATTTCGGGACGTGGCGGATCAGGAACCTTGATCGTTGACCAGCCCGGATGGAAGGGCAAGGCGAAATACTGTTGGTGGACGCCTGATGACGTTGAATCTCTTACACCCGTACCGATTACTTCGCTTTCTGAGCGTTTTGAATCAGTGAAATATGAGCTCAATGCTGACAGCCTCCCGCTTGATAGATGGATTTACAACACATACCTGTCGTACGGTGACGGTACGGCTTATCTTGTGACAACAAAACGTGGTGATCTTGTCGCGTCGCAATTGCAGGCTGACATGATAGACTTACAGCTTATTGAAACGTGGTCGGCACCGGTTGGCGAATTCGGTGGACAGAACGCTGGATAACAATACGATGCACACGGAGCACTCATCCGGGCGGGTGTGAAGTGGTTAGATTTCCGTTCGTGCCAGGTGATCGTTGACGTTATCCGGCTGAGATTCCGCAACGTCTGGACATCTCACACAGTCACGAAAACGAGCGTGTCAATGATCCGCGTTTTGTCCTCGGCTTTATCGCAAGCGATTTGACCACATCACCGCAAGCCCCACCCCATGAACCACACGCACACCTTTATCACCACCTTGTTCCTCGTCTCGTTGTCAGTGTTGCACGCTAACGAACCCACCGATTCACGACTATGGGATACATCAAAACCTGTACCCAACGTTGCTGAGCTAGCAAAACTTCCGCACGCTCGGTTTTCGGTGATCAAGCCCTACGAATTCTCTAAAGACGGCTATCGGTTTCTGCACGGCGTCGCATTGTGCTTCCACAATGGGAAGCTCTATGCCTCCTTTGGCCACAACCAAGGAGGCGAGAACACGGACACCGAAGAAGCTCGCTGGTGCGTGAGTGAGGACAATGGCCGAACATGGAGCGAGGTAAGAACCATTGATTCGGGTGTAGAGCCGAATATCGGCGTAAGCCACGGTGCGTTCGCCTCGCATGACGGACGTCTCTGGGCGTTTCAAGGCGCGTATAGCGGCGTCATGAAGGATGTTCACACTCGTGCTTACGTCCTCGATTCAGCGAAGGACGAGTGGCAGCCAAAGGGGACAGTCATCGAAAATGGTTTCTGGCCCATGCAGCAACCTATTAGAATGGATGATGGCCACTGGATTATGGCGGGCCTGAAGGTCGGCAACGGCAATCCTGCGGTAGTTGCGATTAGTCATGGCGATGACTTTACAAAATGGGATGTCGTCGCCATCCCAACCGCTAAAGACAGGAAAATGTGGGGTGAATCCACCGTCATTGTGAAGCAAAATCATGTGACAAGCATCTCCCGCTACGGAGCAGAGGCGAAGGCGCTTGTCGCCGTGAGTGACGATTATGGCCGCACTTGGAGCGAGATGTTGCCCAGTAATCTGCCGATGACCACCAGTAAGCCCTGCGCGGGCCTGTTGAGCACTGGTCAGCGGTATCTCGTGTGCACGACTACAGCCGATAGTGGAAAGCGACGATCACCGTTGACCATTGCCGTGACCAAACCGGGCCAACACGCATTCAGCAAAGTCTTTGTAATTCGCGATGCTGTGTTTTCCGGCGGTCCCGGCGAATCCAATCCCCAATCAGCTCTTTCCTACCCGTAAGCTATCGAACGAGAAGGCAAACTCTATGTTGCATATTCCAACAACGGCGGCAACGCCGGTCGCATCGGAAAAGGTCGCGAACTATGGAACAACAACAGTGCGGAACTTGTAGTCATCCCAGTTAAAGACTTACGAGTCAAACCATGAAAACCAAGGTCACGTTCACCGGTCAAAACGGCGGATAACAAAACAATGCACCGGAGTTGCCGTCCGGGCCGAATCTGCAATTGAGAATCGCTGGCGGCAACCCGGTGATTGTGGTCGTTAGGCCAACGGAGTTTTAGATGTTGAATTGGTCACATGTCTCATGTGCGCTCATCGCCGGGCTGGCGTTGGGGGGTAGTCTCAGCGTGGCTCCTGCCGACGAGACGGTTTCGCCGCCGTCGCTCAACGGCCGGCTGCTGTTCCACCGGTACACCGGCTATGACAAATACGATAGCCAACTCTTCCTCTTCGACTTCCAAGCGAATTCCCTGACATGCATCAGCGAGTCCTGGCCGATCGATCATGCGATGAATGCACACTTCTCTCCCGATGGCGAGCGGATCGTGTTCATGGGCTTGCCCAAGGGCAACCGCAACAGCAAAGACTGGGACGTGTTCTGCTGGAAATTCGGCAGCAAGCAGCAACCGGAGAACTTGACCGAAGCCAACGGTCTGCGGGATGAGGACCCCAACTTTGCGCCGGACGGAGCGTCGATCGTCTTCAAGCAGGCGGGCAGGATTGCCTTCCTGGATCTGAAGACGAAAGCAGTACAGCAGGTGGACATGCAGGGAAAATCGGAGCGCTCGATGCCTGTGTTCGTATCGGGCGGTCGGCGGGTTGTAATGATGGAGAACGCGGCTGCGGATGGGGATTTGTACGTATGCAATCGCGACGGCACGAACCGTAAACCAGTGGCTGCCGAACCGAATCTCCAAGAGTATTTTCCGGTTCGATGGGACGACAACCGGTTGCTGTACGTCCGCTGGCCCAACGCCGACAACCGCAACGACCAGATCTACGTTCACGACTGGAAGACGGGTACAAACCATCCGCTGACGTTCTGCAAACAGGACGCAAATTACTCCGATCCGTATCCGATCGATGGGCGGTGGGTGTTTTTCTCTAGCACTCGCGAAAAGGGTGCCGGTGGCTACGATCTGTATCTGGGCGACAGCAAGACCGGAGCGGCCCAAAGCGTTGAGTTCGAAGCGTTGAATACCACTGCCGAGGAGTTGGGTTCATCATACCTGCCTCGACGAAAGAAATAGGCCTAACAAAAAAATGCACCGGAGTTGTCGGCGGGCCGCAATCTGAAATCAACATCACTGGCGGTAACCCGGTGATTTTGGACGTTATCGGGCATGTCGAAATGGACGCCATCATCAAAAGACATCCACGGTAACCTTGAAGCGTTGAACGCCGTACTCGGTGCTATACGTGAATCGTCCGCTACACGAATCATTTGCCTTGGCGATCTCGTTTGCTACGGCCCTGATTCCACCGAATGTGTTCGCCTTTCCAACGACTGGGACATCGTGCTCCTTGGCGACTGGGATTCTGCGATTTGGGATCACGATCCGAACAAATGGCCCTCACCTCTAAATGACCATATCAAATACATTCGTAGCGAGTTCGACGATTCAGACGATGCGGAACAACTAATCGACATTATTGAGTCATTCAAGAACGACCACATCGAATCCAGAATCCACTTCGCTCACGGAACGCCACACGATAATCGAGAATGGGTGTTTCCTGAGGACTCGTACGATCCCAAAAAACTCAACAGGATCGCTTCTCAATACAACAACGTTTTGGTGTGTGGTCACGCTCATATCAACGGCATCTATCACCAGAACTCTTACGCAGAATGGGAATTCATCCAACCGGAACCTGAGACTCGGTACGATATTTCGATCGCTCAGAAAACGATCGTAACCGTTGGGTCGGTTGGTCAACCCCGCGACGGAGATTCACGGGCGTCATTCGCTTTGCTCGATTATGATTTTGATACCTTCCGCCGAATTGCGTATGATATCGAGACAACTGCAAACAAAATTCGGGCGAATCCAAACATCGATAACATGTATGGCGAACGTTTAACGTACGGCAGATAGCCCGATAACAAAAAAATGCACCCGAGTCGCGAAGTCGGGCGTTTGGCAATTGAGAATCTCTCGTCGCGACCGGGTGATTTTGGACGTTTTGCCCCAGTACACGATCGCAACCACTCAACGAGGCAAGAACGATGTCAGACAACGCTCACGATCAACCGTATGAGAATCCTTACACGGCGCCCGCGTCAACTCCCGGACTCACTCAATCGCTCCCTACTGAAAGTACTGAAGAGCAACACCTGCGCGCCTTTGTCGGTTCGAAGGCGGAATACTACCTCCAAAAGTGGAGTCCGTCGGTCGAACATTCGGGACATAGCACTGGCTTCAACTGGGCCGCTTTTCTTCTATCTGGCCTGTGGCTACCGTATCGCAAAATGTATAGGGTGGCCACGATTTTCTACGCTATCATCATTGTGGAATCGATAGCCGAGGAAGCGCTGTTCGTCGGCATTCTCGGACAAGCAGAAACTCCAGCGGTGTTGGGCCGAGTTGTGGGCCTTGTGGCGGCGGCTGTCTGTGGAACATATGGAAATCGTTGGTACCTGTCACATGCGAGGAAAGTAATTTCCGATGTCCACGCGCAGGGGTTAGAGGAACATGCGGCCGTCGAAATGCTTTCCAAACGTGGAGGAACGAGCCTGGGCTCATCGTTGGGGTTCTCTTTGTTGTTCATGGTTATCGTATTTGCGGTCTTAATTGTTCTGGAGCTCTTGTTGTATGCGTTGTAAGGCCTAACAAGTCGGTGAACCGGAGTTTGCTCGCCTTCTGTTTTTTCAAGGTTGTTTCCTCTGTTCAAGCACTCTAGTCATTCAACGTCTGGTGCGTTGATCCGCCAACCCGGTTACCTCGGTCGTTATTCTGCTAAATCACATGTTTGATGACTTTGTTCTCGATGCAATCGCTGATGGCAAAACAGACTTCGCCTACGATTCAAAACTTTCCGCACAGCGATTGCTAACACAATTTAATCACGAGATCGATGCAACCGTTCACCGGCATGGCACCGAACGCACCGGTATCGCAGTCTGGTACTGCTACGGTTGTGTCTCCGGCATGATTCACGACGTTCTCGATGACTCGGTTTCGTCGGGCTGGTCTGCATTCTACGAATCGATGTGTTTACTCTACGACAACGGATTCGCGAAACATAGCGAAAATCAATTCAACCATCCATTACGAGAAACCCAGTTCGGAACCTCCTGTTACATGATTTGGGATATGGACGGAATTGAATACCTGACCTTTGATCGCACGGAAACCCAGCGAAACATGGTCGAACCACTGATCGATTTTGGATTGGGGCACGGTCATGCTGTGGTTCAAGAGTCAATCCTTCACTGTCTTGGTCACCAACTTGATTCACACGCTGAATTTGTGCGGCCGAAACTTCAGCAGTTCCTCGGCCGCAGAGATTTACAGCCTGAAATTCGCGAATATGCGATACAATGCCAAACTGGAATGATCCAATAGCTTATCAAAACGCGGGATAACAATGCTGTGAGCCGGAGCACTCATTCACGCGGCCACCGAAATCCAAGCCTTCCGTTCGTGCCCGGTTACGGCGGGCGTTAGCTGGCACAGGCAATCGCTGTAGTAGCGTCGCTCGACTAGAGTCGTATGTAGTTGAACAAACACTGGACATTTACCCGTTTGTGACAGTATTGGAAGTCATCATGAAGCAAGCATCCCTTATCTTGCTCGTTGTCGTGCTTGGTTGTGGCAAGACCAGCCCATCCGAATCGACCAGTCCGCCCGAACATGGACTCGCGAAAGGTGATAACGTAATCTTGCTCAAGGATTCGACACTCGCTCATGACAGTGTTGCGGACACGGTTCTCGCGAAGGGCACGAAGCTCACGGTTTCAAGAGTGGATGGTGATCGGATTTGGACAAACGTTCTTTCTCCTGTCGTGCTTGAAGGTCATAGAGGCAGAGCAAAAGCCGCTGAGTTTAGTCCGGATGGCAAGTTCGTCGTAAGTGGCGGGGGGACCATAGGGCAATTTGGCGAGGCTATGCTTTGGGACACAGAATCCGGCGAGAAATTCAGAGATCTCGAAATTCAAGCCGGTCTTCAGTATCTAACTGACATCGCTTTTGACCCACGCGGCCTAAGAATTGCCGCGGGTTCATTTCCGGATCGAACCATTGTTGTTTGGGATGCCACGGACAAGTCCGTGTCGCTTAGCTTCACGCTCTCCCAATACCCGAGTGATATTACCTTTTCACCGGACGGGTCGTTATTAGCGGTTGCGGAATCTGGGTATCATCCAGATAGTTCGAAGCGCTTTCATGGCCCTTGTGATGTATCGATTTGGAATTTGGCCACCGGCGAACAGACCCATGCATTGAAGGGAAACCGCCGCGACGCTCACTCGGTCTCATTCAGCAGGGACGGGAATTCGATCGCGAGCGGTGGAAAGGATGGGTCGATTCATATCTGGGATGCGAACACCGGAAAACAACTCAAGACTTGGTCAACTGGTTCATCCGTTGCGGACGTTGTTTTCCTGCCCGATGGTAAATCAATCGCCAGTACTGGCGAAGCTGGCAACGTGCAGTTGTGGCAAATCGAATCGGGGGAGACCGAATCAACCTTTGTGTTTTCGGGAACTAAAGGGACCGCTCTGGCAAGCAGCTTCAATGGCGCTCTAATTGCATGTGCTGACTCTCACGGGATTGTTCGTTTGTGGAACGCAATAGATGCAAGGTTAATGCTTGAATTCAAAGCACATGATGTAGTGATTCAAGGTCTGGCATTTAGTCAGAACGGTAAAAGACTTGTGAGTGCTAGCCACGATTCTCGTGTGAAGGTCTGGGCTATCGGAACGGGCGCAGGCCTCAGCGGATGGGTAGCAGCTGACAGTTTGTTGAAGATGATTGATTGACCGCCACAATACTCGCAGATGCGTTCTTCATACATCCAATGTGGTCAACAGAGAAGCTGATCAAACCTGTCATCTATGCGGCATCAAGTGCTGCCGACTGGAATTCCAAATACAATCGTTGTTTACCAGAGGTGATTTGGCATTTGAGCCTTTTCACCTGTCGACCAACCAGCTAACCAAACAATGCACCGGAGTTGCCGACCGGGCCGAATCTGAAATCCGCATCGCTGGCGGCAACTCGGTGATTGTCGTCGTTCGCCGGCATTGAGTTTACGAAAGTGCAGAATCCATACCCGCCAACCGAAACTTGCAACGAGCCAACGCCGGGAACAAGGCATCGTAGTGATTCGAAATATGCAGTCCTTGCTTTCGTGCCTGGCTGCATGACGGGCTACATGCTTGAAATGTTTGTGGAATTGGGACCAACGGCAGCCATGTGAGAAATCGCATCAAAATCCATTGCATTCAACCTTGCGATTCTTGCTGTTTTTAGCGCTTTTTGTCTTTTACTTTCCTTGCTCTGGCGCGTTCCGCGAAAACGCTTGTTCGGTTCGTACCACGTATCGTCAATCGCTAGTTTCGTCGGTGGTTTTGTGTTTTTTTTGGGCGTCGTCGTTTCTGGCATTACTTTGGCTCGGTTTAAAGTTCTCGACTACGATCAAGCAGCCGGCGCTCTCGAGGGGTATATCCTCCTTTCCCTCGTTTGTGTTTGGATGGTTTTTGGTATCGAGTGCGAGGCATATGTGAGTCGTCGTTTACTATCAAGCAAAGAGTCTAGAGGATAGCGGAGCCTCGACCCTGAACCATTGCCCCATGATTCGTTTGCTATTCTGGCGGTGCCACGAGATCTCCGATAAGATGACCAAAGTGTTGCCGCAGTGGTGCCATACAATGTCGCGCTGCGGCGAACCAAGTGATGCAACCGAGTCCTCGAGTTGATCTTAAGCAATGGTTGCCGTTCCCCTCGGACCGGCTGATCATTCCCGTTAGGCAGCAAACGCATGAGTCCAGATGAGAACCCCGCCGAGTCCGGTGGAAATGTGAAGCCGGCGCGGTTGTCAATCGGTGTCATGTTAATCGTGACGTTGATTGGTGGTTTCGTCGGATCGTACGTCTGGGGCCCGTCCGTTCGTGAAAATGCCACGCCGTCGCCTTACGTGGTGGCATTTGCATTCGGCGCATTACTCGTTCTGGTCGTTCTGCTGCTCAGCCGGTTCGTTTTGAGACTGACCCGAGGATGATTGGTATGATGGTTGCTGCCGAGCACGACGCGGGGTTCTGAAGTATACAACACATCCTCGTCAGCATGCATACGTTACGGTCAGTCGATGAACGTCACCGCTCGAAAATACTGCATAACAATCGCATGCACCGGAGTTGCCGCCGGTGCCGTTTTCTGAGATTCAGCATTGCTGGCGGCAACCCGGTGATGCGTTAAAGTTATCCGGGTTATGAAACAGTTTTCACTTAAAAGTGTGTTGCTTGTTATCTCACTGGTCGCTGCCGCATGTGCTTTGCTGGTGTTGTACCGCGTGAATTCAAAGTTGAATGACGAGGTTACCTCCCTTCGTTCACAGAATATTGATCTTGACGAAAAACTTGAGCAACAGAGTCGTGGCGCATCCGTACTTCTCGCGTTAGTCTCCGAACCTCAACGATACCGATCACTAACGGACTTTCTGGCAACAATTGACGCAAGCCAATTGCGCTGCGAGATCAGAGAACTGGAGTATTATCCGTTAGTGCTCTACATTTATCGCACAAGCTACTTCTTGCCCGATCACTCGAATCGTTCGGTTTATGATCGCAAGTCCGGATTAGTGCTCGTTGACGCGAAGACAAGTGCCGTTATCGATTTCAAATTCGGGACCGGCTACCGCACCGATGGTGTCAGCAGTGTAGAACCGCATTATGAAGGTTCATGGGAGCATGAGGATGGGACAATCGCAAAATACAGAATCCTTCGCTCAGGTTTTAAAAACTCAGAGCCAGAAAAGGGGTCAGGACCAATACTGTTCGGCCCAGCATCTGCGCTGTCCAGATAGGCTGTTTGCGGCAACTGGATTGAGTTGCGTGTCCACCGGGGTAGCGTCATTTTGCCAGATGAAATCGAAACAGTCTGGCACCGAAACTACGCTCGCTGATGCCACGAAAAGAATTTCGTTCGGCATCGCCGGATTCAAGATCTTCAAACATTTCCGCCCTCTCATGGACACGCTTCACCACGTTAGACCCTTTCGCGAGACGGCGAGAAACCGGAAGCTTAAATATCACCAGTATGGTGTGCTGGTGTTGATGTTCCATCCCATCATCAACTCCCTTCTTGGATTTTAACCATCCAGCAACCTCCACGAGATCCAAAACAAGCATGGGATCTCAAGGTCTTCGCCGGGATCTCTTTCAGAGTCGGTAACAATCTTCGATCCCAAGCCACTCAAGCAAATCGCCACCACTTCAGCCACGCAGATTCCCAATGGTGATCCGTCACCCTTTTGACAAAATCGGCCATCAACTGCCCGCCATGAACGGAAGTGTTTTCAAAACGGGGGCACGTGTTACTTCGTTGTCATGCCTGCCTTCCAAAAGCAACGGCAGCAGCGGTGGAGGAGGGTTCGATGGCTACCGCATGCCCCCCACTTTGAAATCCTGCGAGGCGCACCCGAGCGAATCGATACGACGTCAGCCAAACCCATGGAAAAAGACAAAGGGATAACAGTATTTGAGTTGCAAACAAAAGAACTCAAGACGAAACGCTGTGTTTTGACTGTAACGGAAGCGGGGTAAGAATTATGCGCAGGCCTCAGGCAGTACGCGAGTCGATTAATAACAGTAGGATGAAAGCCACGCAACTCGGCCCAGGAACGCTGCGTAAGCATACACGATCAACCGTAGCGATCTGGACGCACTAGAACGGATTCACAAAGAACACAAAGGCAGCCCAGCGAGCCGGACAAGCCGTGATCTCGACGGCAGTGAGTCCCGCTTATGAGAGGTGATGCACGATGTTCCCTCTTGCTGTATCTGCGGCGTTTTAGCGAGTGCCACCTTGGTTAAGCTAGCAGCAAAAACGTGGCAATCCCGGTTATAAGTCCACTTCCCCACCAGATGTTGAATTTCAACGTATTCCAGAAATCTTCAAAAAACTCGCCATCGAACCATGACCAGATGTCTGGTTTGATCGCATAGATAAATGCCTCTTGCAAACCTTCCCAATCGCCAAAAAAAGGTTTGTAAAGCACCGCCATGACACCAATGCCAACTACCAATCCCAAGATGATTGCGACGAAAAACATTATTGCACCTTTGTTAGAAGACCTAATGATTAGCCGAGACCATAACAGTGCGACAAATACGTTGAGCTGCCGCAGGGGTATTTTGAAAAAAATCAAAACATTGGGCATGTAAAAGCCAGTGGTTTCGATCAGGTGTCATTGCCCAAATGCTTCGCTAGGGAATGAGGCAAAGCAATCGCCGCCCCTCTTAGGTGTGTTGCATACCACCCAGACGCTGCCATGAGAGAGAAGCACCGCATCACCAGCCACCAACTGGCACAGGACCAAGTGAGCGATAAACGTTGCCTGCTCGCTGAGAAGCGGGGTGGTGATATCTTGACATACTGAACTACTCATAGCAGGGGTGAGGTGACCAAGCGATTCCTTTCGTGGCCCAAAGAACCCGCCGGTATTGACCGCAAAGAGGTCGTTCCTCGGTATCGCTCCCTGCCGCCAAACCGTGCGACACGGCAGCGATGCAGTACCGAAAGACACATTTATTTGTGTCCAGAAAGATCGTTTCACCTCAGTCGTGCGACAGGGTTTTGCTGAACCCTACCCATGGTTTTCCGTACCAGCGTGCAGCATGGAAAAACCTTTTTTTCGAAATCTTCCATTTTCCGCGCCAGCCCGCGGCCGCAATTCGCACTGCTTCCGTACAGCCCCATCGCTCTGTTCTGGGAGGTGTTCTCTCGGTGAGTTACGAGTCGCCAGGGGCGTCATTGAGGAGAAGAAGATGAAGTATCTGTTCTCGTTAGTCCTGATCGCTGCGTTGGTTGGATGTGGTGATGGGGGCTCTTCACCGAATGACGATGCGGCCCAACCGAACCCACAAGCTAAGTCCGACGCCAAACCGAACACCAAGACCGGTGCCAAACCCAATGAAAAGAAAAATGATTCCGCAAACAGCCCCTCGGATGGAACGGACATTCTGATCGGCCCATGGATTCCAGTCATAGGCGGCCCGAACAATCCTGCGTTCACCTATACGTTTAAGAAAGGCGGCGAGGGCAGCATGACCGCACCTGGGGTGCCCAGCCTGAAGTTCACCTGGAAGACTCATGGACCAGACAAGTTGGAGTTGATCATAAGTGGGAGAGAGGTCTCAATAAACTATGCCGTCACCGGCGACACTCTGACGTTTTCGCCTCCGAGCGAAGGGCCACAGAAAGATAGCCCGCCGATGGAGTTTAGGCGAGGCGATAGCGTCGCCTCATCGAAGCACCCTGCAGTATTAGTCCACAAGTGGACGTCTGATCCGATCTCCTCTAATGGGGTAACGCAGACCATGGTGCTTGGCAAATCCGGCGACCTCGTGTTGACTCCGAAAGAAGGGAAAGCAGCTAAAGGAAAATGGGAGGTTGACGGCAATCAGCTCAAGTTGATGTTCGTTGATCCCGTCTCAGGAGATGACCGCCAGCAGGAATTCTCGCTTGTCATCGGAGGGTCGGAGATGGAGAGCGATGACGGAACAATAACCGACAAAAGAGCGAACCTGTACCTGAAAGGTGTCGGAGATAATAAGACATCCATCCTATACGAACGCCCGCTTCCGGCCGCAACAAAGACGGACGAGGCGACGCCGGAATAGTCCCTCACCGCCCTGAAGAAGCTTCGAGCCACGATCCAGTGGAATAAGGAGGGGGAGATTGTCCACTTTGACCTCGGCAACATAACGAACACAGACCAAGGACTGAAAATTACAAGGTGTTGCCAACCTTCAGGGACTGAAACTGGACAAAGACGAGGTTAGCGGCGATGGGCTCGCGCATCTCAAAGACTTGGTGAGCCTGCTGGCTCTCACTTTTAAAGGGACGCCCGTTAGCGACGAGGGGCTGGTTCATCTCAGGGTGCTGATGAGGTTCGCCTCGCTGCATCTTGCCGGTACTCGGGTCATTCCAGAAGGCATCGCCAACTTCAAAAAAGCCGCGACTGGGCACAAGGTCAACAAGCCGTTCTAGAGCTGCATTCTTGCTGAAAAAACTAGGTTTGCACGACATGTTTGGTACTGTTTTGAATGGTGAAGTTGACCTCCCCTACCCATAGAATAGCAACATCAGGTGCGTGGCAATCTCAATCTAGCAGGTGATGACATTGGGCAGGTAGCCCGTGGGCATGCGTGCATGAAAAGACCTACCGGTGGGAGCACAGCGACCAGTGGGGCTACGAAAGGTAGAGGAAGTTTCGCGGCGAAAACAGGACGCCTAATTGCGTAGTGCGCGGTAATGAGTTTTGACCGACCCGGCAAATCAGCAGTAGCTCCGCCTTGTGTCATCTCATCAACACCGCGATCCTCCTCTTCTTTGCAACCTTCCCCGCCACCGCACAAGACAAAGGCCTGCCCAAGCCCAACGTTTCTGCCGAGACCCTCTCGCTCTACGTCCCCGACGAGTTCAAGGGCCTCCAGTACCGCTTGATGAAGCCCATCGACTTCGATCCCAGCAAAACCTACCCACTTATCCTGAGCCTGCACGGGGGAGCGGGCGCGGCACGCAAAACATCAAGAACCTGCTCATCTGGAACCAGTTCTTGGCCGGCAAAAACCTTCGCCGCAAAAACACCTGCTTCGTGCTGGTACCGCAGTCCAACGGATTCTGGCTTGACAACACCTCAAAAGTCAAGATCCACGACGATACCTCTTACGGCGTGCTCGCTGAGGTTTTAAAATTCATTGATACGAAGCTCAGCAAGCAATACAAGATCGACGCCGGCCGCGTTTATGTGCTCAGCCACTTCATGGGAGGCATGGGAATCTTGACTGCCATCTACCAGCACCCGGACCGCTTCGCCGCCGCCATCACCTCAGCCGGATTCTTCGGCCCCCAGTTCGACCTTACACGCATTCAAGATGTGCCACTTTGGACCTTTCACGGCGATGCTGACAAAACGGCTCTCTACAGCCTGTCGAAAATTTGTTCGATGAGCTAAAGAAATTAAACGGCAACGGCAAGTTTACAACGCTGGCAGGCAGGGGGCACGGTTCGAGCTATCATTCGTTTCGATATTCGGGCGACAACCC
>Ga0315331_10000046_pt1 | contig 58317 bp, 78 predicted proteins | sample M160m34915metaG_FD_203456 | JGI IMG/M metagenome (GOLD analysis project Ga0315331, IMG submission 203456) | Ammonia-oxidizing marine archaeal communities from Monterey Bay, California, United States - M1 60m 34915 | ecosystem: Environmental > Aquatic > Marine > Intertidal zone | place: USA...
CCATAATAGGCTCTTGCCCTTCTTCAGCCAATAGTACGGGCACATCTTCATATCTGTAAAAAGGTTTTCCCATAATTATACTACTGGACGTTTTTCTTTATAGGTGTGATCTTCTGGCAATAAATCTACAAACCCCCATTTGTGAGCTAAATACCCTTGAGTTCTGAATATTTCACTATCAGGAATAAAGCCACTAACAACCACATTCTCTGCTATGAATCCATTGATAGTAGATTCCATTTCATTCATAACTGAACCGATGGAAAAAGCTTCTACTTTATTGAGGCCTAAAGAGCCTTCGACTATTGCAGATCTTCCATTTATATCTAAATATGAATTATCTCCATCAATTAAAACTGTTATTATAAATTCCTCTACCCTAATAGTGTCTGCACTAGACGAAGCACTCTGATAGCTTTCTTTTATTCCTCCGTCAACAATGTCATCTCCTTTGCTTTTTATTGAGCCAGTTTCTTCTAATACTCCATCCGGCCTTCTAGTTTGAGTAGATACCTTTATATTGTTTGTGTCTAACCTCTCTATCAGGAGCCTATCAAATTCTTGATGAAAATCAACGCCCAGTGTATCCACCAAAACAGCCCGCTTATTCATATCCTTAAACTGACCAGCTATAAAGACATAATAAGGCTCCCCCCTGTTTATATTAATATCTCTAGTGGTTAAAATACTTTTGCCGTAAAAATTAATAGCAGGTTTTTTATTAAATATATATTGAGTAAACCTTGGATCAAAACCCCCGCTTGAAGATTCCAATACGGCATCATTAGGTCCCTTACTCCTCCATCCCTTTACAGCATATCCATCTAAATTTAGATAGTTTTTATCTAAAGCATCATTCCATAAGGTTGGTCTCAAAAACGAAGGGCTCCACATTGCTTCGGTAAAATTGCTATTTGTAAAATCTTTAGAGTGGGGTAGTTTTCCCCTTTTATTATAATAAGATTTATACTGAAGATTTACAGTTAATCTTCCATCTACAGAAGATGAAACAGATTCCCCAATAAGCCTAGCTTGCTCGATAGTATAATGTTGAATTGGATCCCCAAAGCAATCATTAATCTTTATAGCGATATCTTCTACAGTGGGTGTGAACATATACTTCCTAAGACTTTGATATTTGTATTCATCTATCTCAAGGGTAAACGAAGTATCTGTAATAATTGGCCAATTAACATCGACCTGAGCAGCATATGCTGACCCAACAACATATATTGGCTCTATGCCTACATTAATTGAATGGTTAAATGCCACAACTCTATCTGTCTCTGAGCCTGCACATTTTATGCTTATCGATCCTTGGTCGGGAACTCTTATCTCTGGGAAAGGATTGTCGCCCTTAGCATTATACTCTGGTTTATTATAATATGAATCTTCCAGTATATAAGCAAATCCATTTTCATCCAGCACGGAAAATTGATCGTTTTCCTTGTCAACGAAATTTGGCGAACCACCTATGTCCCCAAACACTCTTATACTTGTCGATGTTGACGGAACCTGACCTATGGCACATGATACTGTATGACTAGTAATATAACCACTATGGAACCCAAAATACTCATGGCCATGATGCAAACTTCCAGTAAATGGAGTGTCACCCAAAAATTGTATAAAAAAATCTTCACTTACTAGCGTTGAATTTATTGAGAAATTTCCTTCTAGTGGCGCATTCAATACCGCCATCGATTTGGGATCAGGGCACCTCCTCGGTCTGTCTTCGGGGCAACTAAGAACATCTTCTTGTAATAAATCAAAAAGCCCATGCTCTTGAATCACGAAGCCGTAGCAACTATCTTCTGGTTTATTTTCAATTTCTATTTTAGGCTCTGGTGGATAATAATCTTCTCCAACTAGCCCCCAGCCTAATACATTAATTGGTTTTTCTTGTATAGAGTACGAACCCTCAACGCTCTGGATACCAGACATTTGAGTTCCATTAATAAAAAATTTCTGCTCGTGAGCTAAGAATGCTTGCTTCATCCGCTAAGCTCTCCACCTATTCGCTTCTCCTCTCGAATAACTTCGAGTACCTTTGTCTTTATCTTCATGGCAAGTTGTTGCTCTTGCTCGTATGTTCCTTGTGCCCCTTCGGTGGAAACCTTTTCATTTCCGGATTTGTCAATTGTTACATTGACATTTATATTGTTTGTTACTTCTGTATTTTGATTTGTCGCAGCAGTTTCTGTTTGGTTTGCTTGTGTTCCTTCTAATAGAGAGCTTATCCTATTCTCTACTACAGGAGCAGGCTTTGATCCTGATGTTGTCTGTGGGGTAGAAATGGAAGAACTAGGAGAGCTTGCTGTACCAACTATGCCGCCCTTATAGTATCCTTTTTCTGCCTTGCGAAATCCGTCTGGATTTTGCATTGCAAACTTCATCATGTTTGGGTTGTCTCGAAGTAACTTATCTGTAGAACTTCTTCTTATGATAAAATCTCCTTCGCTTAGTCCAACTGGACCCACATTATCTACACCTCCCGGTCCATCAATGATGGGGATTGATCCAGTGCGATTCATTTTATTTAAATTGTCATAACCTATGCGCTTCGCAATTGGTGCTGGTATAAAAGATTCTCCTGCAGTCAACATGGCTGGAATTTCTCCACCCGAAAATACTTCTAATGGCTTGCCCCTGTCTATTCCCGTGATGGCTTCAGTGGACCTTGGCCGCATTTTCACCTTTTCCATTTGAGTAGAATTTATCTTATTTTGCAAATCTTGAGCGGTAGCGCCCCTATAATTAGGATTATTCGCTTCTGTCTTTTTAATTGACTCAAACCAGCTTCCATGCTTCTTCCCACCCCTAGCCCTAAACTGGAAATTGCTCACTTCATTGCCTTTTGCATTGGATGCAAAATCACTACCATACAATTTGCCATTATACTCAAGAGGTTTTCCGGATTCTATACTGTCTGCTATATCCTTATAGTTTACATTATCCAGTCCAGCCTTTCTTGCGGCCTTAAATGCCTCAGAGTGCTTACCTATCCCACTATGGCCAAGAGCTACATTTTTACCCTTTTCTATAAGTGCATTAAGTGGCTTTGCAGCCAAGGAAGTTAATTGACTAATCGCAAAACTTGCCACGGTTCCTACAATCGATCCAATTTTCGACATTCTTTTACTGACATCTTTATTTTTCTGCGCCGCACGATATGAAGCTACATCTAATAAATGCCCCCGATACTCTTCCATAACTGGATCTTTAGCTAGAAGCTTCCCACTTGATCTAGGGTCTCCTCTTGAAATTGAAAGTGTAGAATCCAAGTTCAAATTCTTAAACTTGTTCATATCAAATTCAGGTGGCTTGTCTTTGTGGGCATCCTTGTCTTGCATTTTCTTGGCAACATATCTCGCTGCTTCTTGCATCGCAAATCCCTGGGCTAATCCGGTCGCTCCGGCCTTCACTCTTTGAGCAACACCACCCTCCTCAAAGTGTTGCAATATGCCGCCATCTTTTAATGCCTTTGCTGCCTTTTTAGGTACAACAAATTCTCCTGCAGTGAGCATGGCTGGTACTTTATCAACCCCGGGCTCGCCCTCAACAAATCCACCTTTTGCAAATTTTTGTATTTTGCCGCCGAAAAAATCCGTTCTTGGTTTGGCAGCTGGAATTGTTATTTCATTAAATGGTTTATATGAACTAAAATTTTGTTGATTAGCATTTTTTAAGTTTTGGGTCACAATATCAATTTGTTGACCTGCAGAAACAATTGATGAAGTAAGGCTTGAGATTTCCTGTTGAGTTAATTCACTAGCACGACCCCTCTTTATAAGCTCCATGTTTATTTTTTTTAAGTTAGACTTTAACTGGTTTATTTCTGTAGCCAATTGAACATTTGCTGTTTTTGTAGCATCAACTCCATCCATTGCAACCTTCAAAGACTTACCCTCATCAGTGTGCGGATTAGTGGCTGCATATTTTTTCTCTAAAGTGCCAAATTCTGGATCATAATTTGCTTTTTGTAAAAACTTCTTATTTCGTTGAAATTCATTTTCTTTCTCCACTATTAAACGTTCAACCTCTCTTTTTTGCCTACCTGGCTCTAACTCTGGCATGTTTTCTACCTTTAGGTCACTGCTAGCAAGTTCGTTAGGGTCATAATCTTTATCCCTTAAACCAAACCTCGACCTATCTGGATTCGCTGCTATATCTTCTGCTCTCTGTCTCTCTTGGGCATTTTTTGCCTGTCTAGCTAACTCAGCAAGGTGTTCTTTTTTAGCCTGCTCTTCCATTTGCCTATGAAGTATATCTTCGCGCGCTTGGGCATCTATTTCAGCGCCTCTTTTTGTGTTTGGATCTGAGAGAGAAATATCATTAGGGTTTACTCCTGTTTTTGTCACACCAATATCAGCCCTACTTGCAACCTGCCCCTCTACTGCTCTTTTTTGTCCTTCTACGGACATTCTTAGTGCATCAAGCGAACTAACCAACTTCTGATTTTCACTAATCAGATTATTGTTCGATGAAGCCATTTTCTCGGCTTCAGAAAGTGCATTCTCTCCAGTAAATGCAAAAGTTAAATTTTTAATAATCTGATCGATATTGTGCTCCATCATGCGGTCAAGCAAAACATCTGCCAATCCTAAACCAAAGTCAGACCATGCTTCCTTTGCACTTTTTGCACCGCTTCCAATATCTTTAAAGAGTTGCTTCATGCCGCTCCTAGTTTGATCTAGTCCTATGTCAACTAAATCAGCTCCAAGATTTTTGGCGGCCACATCCATCTCCGCAATTTTCGTACGCATTCTATCAAATGCACGCGATCCAATTTGTAATTGTTTGTTTGTTTCTTCTAGCGACTGAGAGAAGGCCAGGGCATCTTCTGGGCTGCCAGTTATCGTTGCCCTCATGCCGGCTTCTCTTGTTCCTCTAATTCCAGTGGCCCTTTCTGTCGCTATATCTGTACCAACACTTAACCTTAACTCTTGCTCGCTTACCGCAGCTTTTCTTATCGCATTCTCTAACCCGATTAATTTATTAGAAGATTCTTGCAATTCATTTGCTTGGCGCAGTAATTCTCCTTGTTTACCCATTGCACTTAATATTAATGCTTTCTCGCTATTAACTAAGGCGGATGATTGAGCTGAAGTTATTTCTTCTTGAATCTGTAAGTCTACTTGTTTTCTTAACTCTTCAGATCCTGCTAATAATTTTAATTTAGTAAGATTATTTCTTGCGGTTGTTTCGAGGGTAGTAGTTTCTTCGCTTATTTGCGACTGAACCAAAGACTCTCTAGTTTCGTTATAACTTAAATATTCATTCCTGAATGCTGCATCTTTGGCAGCTGCACTAGCCCCAAGAACTTCACTTTGTATCTTAGCTATTTGAATAATTTTAAATTCATCGGTATCCCGAAGTATATTTTCTTGAACTTGTAATTGCTTAAGGGACAATACAGCAGCTTCTGCATCTGTGCGGTTTTTAGCTGTTTGTTGTTCATAGGCTTTGTCATCAAGGGCTCCGCTCTCCATGATCTTTTTAAGGCTATCTTTTCTAAAATGATTAATGACAGCCAGAGTGTCAACTTCGCCCTGTAAGTTTTCAAGCATGGATTCTGCGGGGTTCTTTTGCTCGGCAAAAATCATAGCTAATTCCCTAGCACCTTCGACTGTTTTTTGTTTTATTAAATTTAAAGCCTTTTCGTTTTCTAATCCAGCTCTAGCTACTTTAGCATTTGTTTCTGCTGTTTGCTGCGATCTTCTAAGACTATCACCAGTTTTCTTGAGAGCCTCTATGTTTTCTGGCAGTATAGTAGTAAGCTTCATATGATGTTTTGCCAAAAGCACAGACATTGATAAAATTGAATCTTGATTATCTCCATATTTTTCGACAAGCTTATTTATAATTTCTTGATTATCTGTATGATCTTTAATTTCTTTCCCTAATTCCTTGAAGAATGTATTTAGGTCTTGAATTTGACCTTTATCTAATCCGCCTAATGAATCGCTAACTTCGGCAATCATCTGAGGGTTTAATCCTTTTTTAATTGCATTTTTAAGTTCAGCGACACCAGTTTGAGCATCTTTAGCATCGCTATTAAATTGAGAGCTTAAAGCGGTAATGTTTACATATTTTTTACGAATAGCCTCAAGGCTATTTAATGCTTCATTATTTGCTTTTAATTTATCCGACTCAAGTTTTTCAGTTATTGTTGCGCCATCTAAAGCTGATTTGTTCTGTATAGCAGTAGAGCGACTCATCATTTCATATTCACTCTGTAAATCAATCAATCTACTATTAATCTTTCTTTTAGACTGAGTAATAATATTATCTAATTTGTTTTGATGAATTATTTCTTCTCTTTGCTTTTTATAGTTAGCTACTATTTTAGTATATTCAGTTAGTAGTCCAGACTTAGCTTGTTGGGCTTTCTTGGTCTCCTTGTGCTCTCTTTCTGATACTTTGATTTGTTCATTTAATGCATTAATGAAAAACTTTTTCTTTTCTGCAGTTTCTAAATCTAAAGACTCTAGTCCGGAAATGCCTTGAATATTTCCTGCTTCTAGGTTTTTCTTCATCGCTTCTTTTTTCTTAGGGTCAAGGCCTACTGTTATTTCTGCAATTCTATTTGCTAAAGAGTTCAGTTCATCTTTTAATTCTTTACTAGGAGAGCTTCCTTCAAACATTCCGAATTCGCCCTCAGTTTTCTCGCCGAAATCTTTAATGGCTGTAGCGAAAGCCATTTGAACCGCTTCTTGCTTTGCTATTTTCTCGAGTACACGGATCAATGTTTCTGTACCTTTAACTTCTCCAGACTTGGCCTTATTGATTTCATTTATTAAATCCTTGTTTTTGAGATTGGCTATGTCTACTTGTGCAAGTTTAGACTGCAAACTAGTCTGCTGCTTGATTTCTTTTATTCTCAGGCTGATTAGTTCTTTTTCTTGCTTTAATGTTCTACCCGACCCAATAATTTCTAGTTTAGACATTTTGTCTCTGGTCGAGGAAAGGCCATTTGCTACATCTAGTGCTGACTGTGTTTTTTCTGCAGACTCAGAGAGCTTTTCTAATTTATCTGCGGCTTTATCCGCATTATCCTTAAAAAGATCAAATATATCTATACCAGCAAATTTCAAGACTTCGTTTAGCACACTAAAACCAGTAATTAATTGGCCAACCGCAGGAGCAAGCCTCAATAAGCCTTTGCCGAATTTTGCAATACCACCTATCGTCTTAGCGATTTTATCTAAACCTAATCCCTTGCCTTTTCCTGCTCCCCCAGCACCCCCAGTAACTTTACCAAGCAAGCCTCCAAGACCAACTTCTTTGCCTTTCTCGACCCCTCCCATCTCTGCGAGTTGGCTTGCAAATTCTTTAGTAGCGATCATGGTGGACACAACATTGCTAACCCCTAATCCAAGTTCAGCCATTGTTTTGGTCGTCTCTCCGCCTGTCTCTGCAAATTCCTGAAGGAACCCACTAGCCATACTAATGCTTGATTGAAGGTAAAACAGCCTCTGCAGTCCCTCCATATTTGAAGTGGTATGCTTATCCACCCCTTCTTCATTATCCTTTAAAGAATTAGTGGTCGATTCTACTTGATTTTCAAAATCTTTAAACTTTTGACCCGCCGGTCCTCCAGCCGCACCACCAACTACAAAGTTAGGCATAAATCCTCCGGCCGCACCATGGCTCTTAGGATCGATTCCCATGCTTTTTGCCCGCCTGATCCCCTGGCCAACCCCAGCAGGCTCATCTCTTGTATTAGTAACAGCAAGACCCATTGGGTTTCCGGGCCCTTTTAATTGATTACTTTGTTCAATTTTTATATTGCTCGCTGGAATTCCGGCGGCCTTTTCTCGCTCCACCGCTTCTGCTAATGGGTCTGCAAAATTAGGAACAAAACCGCCAGATAATATTCTATAATCTTCTGGATATTTTTTTAAATCCTGCAAGGTTTTTCTGTCATAAAATTTAGACAAAAATTGAAGCATAGTTTGCCCGGGCCTGAATTGAGTTTCACCCCCTGCAAATTCCTTTAAGTATTCTTGATGCATCAAGTTTTTTGACTTGATTGTTTTCTTCTTAAAAGGTACAGCATTATCAAAAGGAACTATATCTGCAAAGTTGGGAACGAGGCCGCTTGATGCATCACTAAAGGAACCTAAACTTCTACCGCTATTATACCTCTCGACTTTGTCTTTAAGGTTTTTAATAAAAATACCATTTAAATCAATCGTGCCTTTTCTGTCTTGAATCGCAGCTTTTGATGCATAATGTTTAGCACCCTCCCTTCCCATAGATGGGCCGCCAAGACCCTTTAGGTCTTTATTTGCCCTTGCTTTAAACCCTTGAGTTTGTTTATTTATTTTTGCAATCTCTTGTGGTTTGGTGTCCGTATGGTTTTGCAAATAATTAGCAAAATCCGTTAAAGTAAAATCATCTCCCCGAAGGCCCCAGCCATTTGGACCTTTAGACCATTTGAGAAATTTTTGCCAGTAATGAAAGTTTGGCACAAAGCCTTGATTGTTAAATTTAGATTGTATATCCGAAAACTTTCCGGTCTTCCTTTTTATTAAATCAGCATCCTGCTTAGATAGATATTTATTTATGTCTTGAAAGGTTAATTTATTTAAATCAATATCATCTACATGATAATCATAGCTTATTTTTTTATTTAATTCTTTTTTGCTTTTTATAGATTGATCAATCGCCTGTTTTGTTAATGGTTTTGATTTAGATCTTATATCACCAAGAGTAGTAGTTAAGTTCTTCTTTGGTCTAGCATCTGCCCCTTCGGCTATAATATCTACAAATCGGCTACCAGGTAGTTCGACTTTCCCTGATTGACTCAAAATCTGACCAAGTTTCCCTTGATCAGCTAACTCTCTAAGAACTTTAGTTCTCATTAATTTGGCGCCATGCCCTGTTCCAGATTCTGTATCTCCGTAAATAATTGAGTCTTGCAGTCCTATTTTTTTTCTGAGCTCACGAGGCACCCTAATTCTCCTACCTCGAGCTTCGGAAAAATCTAAAGCGTCTGTGCCTTTCTTAAATGGCTGACCAGCTAACATAGAGAAAACTTCCTCAAATAAGTCTCCTTTTATTCTGACATCACTTAAGTGACCGGTTCGGTCTTTAACTTCATTATATATTTTTTTAGCATTATTAAATTTTTTATCACCTAGCGCTTTCCTCATTCCTGATTGCCGGGTATTATATTTTTTTCCCTTTACGGTTTGAGTCCTTGTTTGCTCTTTGAGGTAATTTAAAAAAGATGGGCCTGACATACCAAAAACATCTTTGTATATATTTTTTGGCGTTTTAATTTGGCCTGCTTCATACTTTTTGATTAAATCATTGTAAAGAGAATTCCAGTCTTTTTTGAAATTCGGAACAAACCCTTCACTCATGCCCCACATATCCGCATCAGATTCAGAAAATTCTCCACCCTTGCCTGAACCCTTGATCCCCATCTTACCTGCGAGTTTTTGGGCTCCGCTCAAATTTTTTCCCTTTAACCCCTTTCCACCACTTATTTTATTTGCAGACATCCAACCGCTTAATTCGCGATCAGAAGCCATTCTTAAACTTTTTGATATTATGTTTGCCGCACTTAATTTTCCGCTCTTTACCTCATGAGCCCCACCAGGACCAATAATATCTACAGGATAATTCTGTACTCCTTTTTTTGTTTTTGGATCGTATGTTAATTGATTCCCGCCAACTTCTTTATTTAATAAATTAAGAGATTTTCTTTCTGCAAATTGATCCCGACTTAACTTACCCTTACCCTTGCCCCCTGGAATCGGAGGTCTTACATTAAACGTTCTTTCAATTGAATCAATACCCGCGCCGGATAATGCACTGAATGCTTCAAATAATGTCTCCTTACCTGATATCTTTTGCTTTCCACCATCTGAAGACATAATGATATCTTTTAGGCTTGCGGACATTTTTACCGGTTGCCTACTAGCAAATAATTTCTCTATTTCTTTATAATTGACCCCAGTTGCTCGTGCAATATCCATAGATCCGCCAAACAATGTAAGTTTGGACTTATCCATAACCAAATTTTTACCCATAGCTGTTGCGAAATTAGGCACGAATCCGTCGCTTGCGTATGGATCAAACCCATGCTTTCCTTGAAATGCTTTTTGGTATACCGATCCAGCCCTACTATTCTCAGGAGGCATAATTGCAGGTTGCTTCATTCCTGGAAATTGTTTTACTGTTTCAGCTTTATTATAGACTACATCCCCCACTCCCTGTACCCGCATTGAGTCAATAGGTCCAGCACCATATCCACCCATAGCGGCCCCTTTTCTTTCTTTCCTCCTTGATGCTTCTGGAACCAGCCCTCCTGATGCCCCAAGGTCCGGGGATACTCCTTTTGCGACCAAGGGTCCAGCTAAAGATTGAGCGATCCTTCTTTGCTGTTCCATGGCATCTGTTTGAGCCTCTATAATACCCAGCATGAATTTTTCTTGAGCTAATCGATCTCCCTCTAAATTGTTTAAAGATTGCTGAATATTATGGTTCCTAGATAATGCATCCACAATAGAATCTTCCATCTGTTTTATTCTATCTTTTTGGCTGACAACACCAAGAACATCCTTCATTGAATTAGAAGCGAACTTGGCGATATTCATGAATAGCTTGATGAATATAGCTCCAAATGCGATTGCCGCAGGGCCCGATATGACATTTCCAATGCCCCTAACTAATCCTTTACCAAAAGTGCTACCTTCTTCTTCTCCTCCTCCTAGGGCTCCTCGTATTTCTTCGATTCTTTCGTTTACAAACTCAAGGGCATCTGCCATTTGTGGGCCGATAGCTAGTTGCCCTATAGTCGCTGCTAATTCTTGAAGGTTCGTGCCGGCTTGACTCGCTAATGCAGAAACCGTCTTGTTTAATAATTCATTTTTCCTGGCAGCTTCTCCGGCTGCATCTGCAGATATTTTAGTGGCTTGAGCATGTAAGCTATTCTCTTTTGATAGGTCTTTTAATGCTGCCCTAAACACATTGGCTTGAAATATTCCTGCTGAAAACTGAACCACATTAGATTGCTGGGATTGGGTTAAACTATCGAAAGTCTTAGACATATTAAGCAAAACTTTATCTGCAGGTAAAATTGCTCCACTCAAGTCTCTTACAACTATTCCCATTTGCTCTAATTGATTTAAAGCCTCCGGCCTTTGTATTCTCGTGAAAATTGTTTTTAAACTATTACCAATAACCGCGCCACCTCTAGCTGTAGTTTGTTGAAGCGCCGCAACAATACCAACAAGGCTATCAAACTCGACACCAGCATCAATTGCAACGGCTCCCGCACGCTGCAAAGCATTAATTAAATCCTCAGAACTAACTGCGAAGTTAACATCTACCGCTGATAATTTATCAATAATATCAGTCGTAGTCAATCCGGCATCCCCAAAAGCATTAACCGCTGCCGTTAATCCAGCTACAGCATCCGCAGCCTTCAGGCTCGTTAACCTGGTAAGTATTAAAGCATCATTAGTTCGCTTTATGACTTCCTCTGTAGATAAACCTTGCCTGGAAAACTCTAGCGCAGCTTCCGCCGCAATATTAAACCCTTGGGCAGTGTTCCTTGCCGCATCAAACAGTCCCTCCCCAAAGGATCTTATCTGAGAGTTTGATAAGCTTAGTACCGCATTAATATCAGCAAGGGTTTTCTCGAATGCTACAGCCTCTGTAACCAAACTTTTGAAAGCATTGCTTATCCCGTCAAGGATTGCAACCGATGCACCAAAAGCTATAACACGAGCATTTGAAGCCTCTAAAGATTTCGTAAACTCGTTGGCAGACGCGTTGATTCTACCAAGTGGCTGCGTAAAGCTTTTTTCGTTAACACTGAACCCTACATTCTTACCACTAATTTTATTAACAACCTTGTTGATTTCATTAGTGGCACGATCCAGGCTACGCTTAACACCCTGAGTGTTAACGCTTAGATCAATATCTGCTCTTATTCCTGCCATTTTTCCTTATACCTTATAATAAAACCTTAAAAGGTTATTACACCTAAAATTTTTATATTTAAACTACATTAATCCATATTTATTATTTGCCTGTCATCGTCTGGACCTCCATGACAAGTTGCTGGTTTATTATTGCCATATGTACCGCTAGCAAAAAGACCTTCTCTTGCATTCATTTCAAAAGAAAAATTACAATCAACCGTTCCGTAGTCTCCGATTCCTTGGCTTAAAGAATATCCATCAAGCCTAGCATTATCTATTGTGAATTTCATCGCTTTTTGTCTTTCATATTCTGGAAAACAGTGAAACGAGCATTCATTGGTCAACTCGATCTCAATTTCATACTCAGTGTCCCCGCAAAATATATCAATAAACCTACCACTTTCAAATGTGCTAGATAATAAAGACATAGACAATGTGCCCAGCTGTGGGTACTTCAATTTACTAGCATACATATGCATAGACTCGAAACCTTCAAGATCTTCTCTCTCAAAAGGTATGTTAACATTAAAAGATTGAATGTTAGCGGAGCTCTCAAAACAAGAATCGCCATCAGGTTCAGTGTTTAGTGTTGGACCTCCTATATTTAAATTTTTTATTTTTAGATTTATTCCATGTGGAGGTATAGCAGTAGCTGCTGACTTGTATAGTTTTGGCCTAAAGGTAAGTGCGGGAAATCCTATTTTATCTAACGGTGTTCCTTTATTTATTAAGTCTAGGGAAGGGTTCCTGATTGCACCTATTTTTTGGTATTCTAAATCCTTATCTAATTGTATCTCACTTCCGTCCTGGAATAAAATAAAATCTACATCATTCTGATCTCCTTGCCATAATAAGTTACCTAAAGTTTCTGTTATTTTTTCCCAGTAAAACCCTCCGCCCGCATCCATGCAGTCATAATTAAAATCGGAAGCCGTAAATGAAACCGAAGCTTTTGCTATATCTCCGACTGATGCTGAGAATGAATAGCTTGATATATAGCCATTACCTATACCTAGTACATTAGTACCCTCTAAACCCAGTTCCCTTTTATCGTATGCAGTCAAATCATGTCCTTCGTCACCTAAAACAAAAAACATGGATTTATTTTCTTTTAAATTATTGTATATAGTTCCACTATCCTGTACATTTAAATTGTATGCAGAGCCCTCTTCGTCGTACTTTACACTGGGCCCTAATATATTCAAGCCTAATAAACTTTCTTCGTAACCATCTGTAAGTAAGTAATCAAAACTAACATTTATCGAACCATGCTTAACCATGGTCCTTGCGACATAATGATCGCTTCCAATTTGCTTGATATTTTCTCTATTTGTATCTACTGAAAATTGAAAGGACTGAAGTTTATTGAAAAAACTGACTTCGGTTTTTGCGACATCATCCTCCCTGCTGCTATCAGAAACTGAATCCGCAAGGAAAAGCCCCACCGAATTGTACCTGATAACATTTCTGGTTTTTGCCATATATATAAATACACCACAGCCCGAAAACTGTGGTGTATTGTTGTTAAATAATTTTTATTTTAATTATGCTCGATATCCAAATAGGTATCCACTTACAGCATCTTCAGTGCTACCATTGAGCCCTGTCCATGCTGGGGGGAGTCCGTTGTTACCCTCGGTTGATTCTTTGCCGTATAAAAATAATCCATTATGCAGGTCATCTGCGCCACCAATTTGAGTGGTAAATGTAAGGTCGACAGTTTTATTATCACCAAGACTGCTGCTGTAGTTTTCAGATTCTAAACGAGCACCCTTAAGAGTAAATCCCATTGCTTTAGTTCCTTCCTTTACTGTGCAGTCGTCGCACTGAGGATCGTAGATGTCAAGTGAAACATTATACTCTTCACAGGAGCATAAAAAGTCGATCAAATTATCTTCTTTCATGTCTGCGACTAATGCAGAAACACTCATAGTTACGGTCAATGGAAGGTCCATCGCCTTAGAGAATCCAAATGTTGATCCAAGTCTCTGAAGAGTAGTTCTCCCCATTGGGACAGAAATACTTGCGGACTGCACGTGGGCACTTCCTACTAAAGGTTGGTTTTGAGCACCAGATACTGCTTTGTGCATAAGGGATGCATTTTGTAAATTAACAACTACATCTCCTGGGCGCAACGCTGCAACATCTTGCCCACAACCATCGTAACCACTCATAGTTGGAGGAAGCGAATAAAGTCCAGTACATCCATCTGAACCTTTAGAGACTCTGTTGCCTTGAGCATCCTTATTCCATGCATTACTTGTTTTAGAGCCATCTTTCATGTCCATGGCGGGGACATCATTACCGGTAGTCCCCAGGTCACTCTTGATGTTCATTCCTTCAACAGTTACACTGGCAGTCGGAATTGATCCTACAGATACATCTACACTGTAGTCGGTTATATATCCATTACCAAGAGAGATTACGGATTTGCTGTCTTCCTTGCCTTCTTCATGTATATTAGTGTCTCCATTTACAGCATCTCTTGCTTCTGGAGTTGTTAGTATAAAGAAGTTATTTCCAGCTTGGTATAACTCTGGCGATAATGCTCCGCTTAATGTATTAGTCTGACCGTCTGTAACAAACTCGAGCAAGCGCTCGTTTCTACCATCCACTAAATAATAAGAAAAATCTAAATTAACAGTTGGTGACTCAACTACGATTGAGTCAAGACGGGCTGCATGACCAAATTGGTTGATGTCTTGACGATTAACTGTGAAACCATAATTCGCACTTTGAACACGCTCTAATTGCTGGATAATACTTCCATGGGCTTTTGCAAATGCAGGATTATCTCCCTTAGGGTTCCACTCTGGCCAGGCATCTCCTTCGGCCCATCCAGCCAATTGACCATTATTAGTCCTGGTTGGCGAATCTAATTCTCCACCAAACACTTGAGATGAGTCAACCGGAGGGGTTGCAAGTCCAAATGGACCGCTTCCTACTCCCTCAATTGGGCTACTAGCTTTTGCTCCTGTAAAATGATACCCAGTGGAGTCGGGGCTAATAAATAACGCTTCTGATTGATAAATTACTCGATTTCTATGTACGGCCATGGTTTTTTTCTCCTTTTTATTTAAAAATAAGTGTTTGGTTATTATTACATCTTTATAATGTATATGGGAAATATTTTTTTAGGCCCTAGGAAACCTTGGTTGACTGATTTCAAAATCCACAAAGCCCAAATATAATCCTGGATTTATTTTTTTTGATAATTTGTCATTAATTTTGGAGGATCTAGTGTCTTCTATAAACATTAACGGTTCGCATTTTGTGTTATTTTTAACTTGCTCTCTATAACTGTAAAATCCTGTCTTTAGATCCCCAAATTCATTAAAAGGATGACTGTTGTACCCTATGTTTTTTATTGCCAAATTATATGCGTCCGTACATAAAGACATTATTCCATCCAATTGATATAGGTCTTCAGTGAAAAATATCACCCTATAGTTTAATGTGGTTAAGTCTTCCCCGCCAAAGGCAAAGGGTTCGTTATGGGACCTTTCCATAGAAACAAATGCTGCTGGAGAAACTTTCTCGTATGGAAGAATTCCAGTGTTGCTAAGAAGCTCTGGGGTGGTTCTACTATTTATATTGTATTTATTTTCAATAACAATGTTTTCTTCTGTATCATCTGCGAGGTATATATTTATATCCTTAACGGAGAATTCCGCCTCTACATTTAATTTATTGTAATTTTCTCCAAAATGCCTTCCCTCGAACAATACCCTACCGTTATCAAAATCAATAATTAACCCGCTTTGACCTCTGCTGCAAAAATTATATACTCCATCGCCTGTGTCAACATAAACCCCCGTTGGAATAACTGCTCCCTCTATATCGCTATTATAAACCCATTGCTTGTAGGGGCTATTATAAGATATGTATCCGTTGTGGTCATCTTCCGGATAGGAAGGTAACCTTTCATCCTCATGGTAGTAGAGGCTATCAAAATGGTTCGAAAAAGCCTCCCCTTTACAGGTTAAATGCTGGTCTAACCATAATGCGAAACTAGTGTTTGCTTCATGTTGGAATTGAGGTTTCATAGTATTATTTGGATAATTTAATGAATTCTTTTTGCCACTTATTAATAAATCTGGATATGTATGGAGTATTGGAGAACTTGCCCGACCTTAGTCTACTACTTGATTGTATTCCTCCTCCGGACCTGCTAAATGTAGAATTTGTTTTCATGTACTGACCCAGTCCAGATAATCCAGTTTCGATTCCTTTCGCCCAACTGATCCCAGTTGCCCATGGCAAGGGTGTTACAGCAAAAATATCTTTTGGGCTTGGCATTTCTATCCTTATTCTGGTTGTACCTCTCGAGGTTAAACCGGTAAACTTAATATCTGTTTTTTGCAATAAATCAATGATTGGCGATACAGGGCTCGATCCACTTTCGAACCCTATAAAACTAAAAAGGTTTCCGTATCCTCCCAATGTACCACTAGTATTGCTTGCTCGCGGACCTGCCAGTAACTCTCTGGTTATGGGTAAGTTTAAAAACTCTTGAATCATTCTTTTTTTTTGTTCTTCAAACTTCTTGTATACAAGTTTTCCGGATTTGTCTTTTAAATTATTTTTTAATTTAGTCGCATTTGCTCTTTTAGACATGGACGACTTTATTTCTTTATCCAGCTCTCTTTGATTAACTTTGAATCTTACTTTCATTAATCTGTTGGTCTTAAGTAGTAAGTAAAGAATTTGGGGCTAAATAATCCATGTTTTTTTACATCCGTAACCTTAAACATAAGGCGGCCATCAATTTCTATACGTTTAGCATCTTTAAGGTAATCGTAACCTTCTGCATCTAGTTTTATTCTTACCTCTCCTATATCGTGGCTAACTTTTATTTGCGCCCCAACATCAGCGTCATATGAAACTTCGCTCTGCTTGTCCATATACATTATCCTTGCTTTTATGGCTTTAAACTGAGTCCTATTAAGTACTTGCTTTACTCCTTTCACATTATTATATAAATAATTAAAATTAGGATCTGTGCTTATTATTATTTTTTTTGATTCCTTATAAGCGAATATCGATCTAGCAAAAGTATCATGCATATTTTGCATAACAGACTCAAGTGCTTCTTTCTCTTCTGAATTAAAATAAGATGGCATGTTAAAATATATTACACATAGCTTGTTAATTCATTGGAAAAAATATTAAGATAGATTACTATAGTTAAATGACACCGGACGAACTTATTAATTCTGCTTACTCGAAAAATACAAAAATTTTGTTTAAATCTTTTTTGGTTTTAATTGAAGATCTGCATAAAGACCATTCGATCAATTTCGAGAAACTAAAAAAATCCTTACCCCCAGAGTATCACTCGTTAATAAAGCAGGCTGATTACTTTGATGATCAAAAGTTACAGTACTTAAGAAAAAAGATACTAGACATGGGTAATGAGACAATAAGAGAAACAGAAAACAGTTTTGAAAATTTTACTATAAGTTTTAAGTTTTAATTTTATTATAAATAAACAAAGGTATAAGGAATATATATGAATAAAAAAGTAATCTATCAATTTAAAATCGCCAAAAGCGAAGAGGTTGAAAAGGAAGAGGTTTCTCAAGTAAAAAACAAAGAAACCGGTGAGGTGGAAAAAATCACCAAAACTAAAAAAGTCAAGCAAGATACTCCGTATGACATTATCATACACGAGCCATCTCGCAGGCAAGTAGAGGATGCTGATATGGAATTCAGTATTGAAATGAGTAAGTGCATTAAAAAAGGCATACTTACAAAAGCTATGCTAGCTAAGAAATATAGCGATAGTGGGGGACTCTTAAGTGAAGAAGACTCCAACCGATTAATTCGTCTTTATCAAGAATTAAATGAAATTAATAATTCCCTTGGTCGTCTTTTAGATAAAAAGCAAAAAAACGAAAAAGAAAAATCTAGAGAGGCCGAACTATCTAAATCTTTTGCTTCTACCAGGAAAGAGATTGTAGATCTTGAGACCGCATACCAGAATGTCTTTAATCATACGGCGGATACTAAAGCTCAAAATAAAGTTATTTTATGGTACCTGTTAAATCTCTCTCATTACCAGGCAGAGGGTGGAGAAGTTTTACCCTTATTTCCAGGTCAAAGCGCGGAAGAAAAAGAAGAGTCCTACTATGAAATGGACGAAGGTGGCAATGATATTTTTGATCTATCGAGAGATAAGTTAATGACATTCATTAGTTTTTGGTACTTCAGTCAAAATCCAACTGAGAAAGAGTTCCAGGATCTAGAGTCAGATATTGATTCAGGTAATTTGTGATGAGTGGATTCCCGCAACTACAGAAAAATATTTAAAGAAATCTCTGAAGGGTTTTCTTCCTATTTTATAGGGGAAGAAAGAAGGTATATAAAGCATCAGTCATTTCATGATGTTGTAGATTTTGACGACATCTATGACATGCATCTAGAGAGAGCTCAAAAAAAAGGTCTACCTACTGAAGCGGAGATCTTTGAAGAGCTTAAAAAAGATGAAGTGTGGACCGAAAAAGATGATGCTGAAATAGAAAAGCAATCTTTTTATGTCGATAGCTTGATTAAGAATAAAAAGAATATATACCTCAAAAGTGCCCTTGATCAAATAAATAAACAGATAACTGAAGCTGAAGAGAAACTATCACGCATTCAGTCAAAAAAACAAGATCTCGTATCTAATAGTGCTGACAAGTATGCATTGAGTCGAGCGAATGATTTCTATATAGTCAATAGTTTTTACAAGGATAAGGGGTTGCAGGAAAAACTGTACTCAGAAAAGGAATTTGAATATGCGTCCACGACGGAAGTCTCTAACCTTGTAGTGACATACAATGAGTTTCATAAGGCTTTCTCTGATAACAATATAAAACATTTAGCAATACAAGATTTTTATAAATCCTATTATAGTTTCATAGAAAACTTAACTGATTTTTTTGGAAAACCCGTGGTTGAATTAACTAACTTCCAGCTAAACTTAACACTTTACACAAAGATATATAAAAATATATTTGAGCAGTATAGCGAAGATATACCTGAGAGAATTAAAAATGACCCAGACGGCTTATTGGATTTCGCAAACTCATCGGAAAGTAGAGAGAAAATTAAGCAGGAAATATCTAAAGACTCTGGTGCATCTACTATTGTTGGGGCAACAAAAGAAGACATGGATGAATTGGGGTTATCTCAACCAAAACAAGGGAGAACCCTAGAAGATTTAGCTAAAGAAAAAGGAGGTTCTCTCTCAATGAAAGATTTAATGAACCTTAGTGGGGCTTAGTTATATAAACCCATACCCGTAGGGCTAATTCCTGAAAGATCGACACCAGAAGGGCTAACTCCCGTCTCCGTTAGAAGATGTCCTGAATAGGGTGTGTCAGCGTCTGTTTGGCATAATATATAATCTATATCCGGGGCATCTTGTCCCGCTACTTGCCTTGGCGTAGCTCCATACATATTATATGCATATGCTAAGTCTTTAATTTTTTGTTCGGACTCTGAAGCTAAAGCCTTGAAGTTTTTACTTAAATCTAATTTGTTGGTAAATAATCCCGGAATCGCTGACACCGGTCTTTTTATCGTCGTGTCTCCTTCCCTAAGCTCCGTCCAGTTTGATTGTCCGCCTCCGTCTATTCCGGAAATTGTGCTATCATAACTGCCCCTTAATATTTTCCTGGCTTGTTTTGTGTTGTAATCCCTCAGGTACATTTCTTCCAGTATAGAGGATTCCTCATCTCCTAGCCTTGGATAAGGGTTACCATCTACCCCGGTAAAGCAAAATTTTTGATTTAATATTATATTAAGCTCTCCAAGCTTTCCGCTTAAAGAGCCCGATATACTGAGTAATTCAGCCTGCTGTTCAGTAGGGTCTTCTATGAAGTCAAATTCATATTTTAATATACCACTAGCTAGCTCACCAATTTGATTAAATGAATGCATGTAATTAAGTACACGTGAAACAAATTATTGATTTAAAATCTTTAGGATATCTTTTTCTTTTTGAGAGCCAGGTTCTACCATTGGCTTCGTAATTTGAATTGATTTTAATGCTCCCTGTGCTTGTTGCTTATATGCTTTAATTAATTTAGACTTCAGTGTAACTTTTGTTCCTGATGGGAAGACCCCTGCACTTACTGCTAATTCTTGCATTTCAGTCAATTGCATGCTAGCTAAACTTGCCTCGAATTCTTCAATTGTATTAGCCCCAAAAGGATTTTTTTGCTTTCTGCCAATCATATGTTCTAGGCTCCTTGCATAACTAGCCTCTTCCTTTATGTGGTTTTTCCCATCACTGAATTCTTGTATTTTTTTAGATGTCTTCTTTGCGGGCTTTTTTGCATTTACATTTTTTTTATTTTTCATAATTTACCTTTCTCCTTTAATCTATATATATATGATAATGTTTATAAACAAAAAATCCACCGCTATGGGTGGATTCTTTGAAGTCCTTTTAGAGACGCTCTTATTATAGAGTGATTCCTGTAAGAACTCTGTTGTCGAGAATCATACGACCCTCTTCCATGGAACCGTAGTATCCAATTTTTTGTTGACGAACGCTGTATTGGTCGTCAGCAAGAAGACTAAGCTCGGATCCGCTTTCTGCATCAAGAGCAATAGCACGGAACAAGGATTCACGGCCACGGTCAAGACCGATAACCAAATCGTTGTCAGTACGAGAGCTAAGTGCATTCCAGGTAGCAAGGAATTTTTGAGCGGTACCATTAGTAGTTCCAAGCTCATTGATTTCCATGATGCTAATTCCGTAGAATTCAGGAATTCCTCCGTTACTGTAAATAGAGTTGCGCATTTCGTCGGTTGCTGGAATAGCAGTACCAGCTCCAAGTCCCGGCTCAGTATTAATTGGGTTGTAAGCCATAGCACGAAGACCTTCTACTGCCTCAGGAGACATAATCAAGTCGGTAACACCTTTAGAGCGTCCACCTTCTGGGGCTCCACCGGTCCATGCTGTGTTAATGCGCTTTGCAAGGGTCAATAACTTATTGAAATCGTCAAGGATTAAGTTACCTCCGCTTGCGGAAACTAAGTGGTCTTGTCCGTTAGTTTGAGCATCAGCTAAAGATCCAAGGATCAAGTTTGCAGATGTATCTTCTTGGCGAAGCAAGATTTCTTGAGCAATACGTGTAAAAGTCTTTCCAATTACATCCATGCGGGATTTAGCAGCATAACGTTTGTCAAAGTCAACAGCACTATCAAGGCGATAGGTGTTAAACTTCATTTCAGAAACGGTAGGCGTTACAGTGTTGGTGGGTAACCCGCCAGGAACCGTGGTGCTGTAAACCTTAACATAGTCTGGAGCAGTTACATCATAGTAAAGGTCCAAGGGAATGCTAGGGCTATCCATCTCGTTGAATTGAAAGCTCGTGAAAAGATTGCTTAAAGTAGGAGCTTGGCCGATAACTTCGGACAATACTGGCCCGATGAATTCAGCTAATGCTTGCTGAGCCTCGTAAGCGACATCTCTGTTACGAGAGGCCATGGCTTTTACAAGTTCTACTTGTTCTTCTGTTCTCTTAAGTGTGATTTTCATGTTTTTTTGTGTCCTCTCTTGACTTACAGATTAAAGATCAATTTTGATGATATAGTATGATCCAGTTGAACCATCTCCAGCAAAGTAGTCGGCGGATTGAGGATCGTAGACATCTCCACGGTTTCCTACTCCAAGGCATTTTCCAACAACTGTGTTTCCGCTGCCACCTTCTGCACGGAACTTTCCTCCGGCTCCCAATGCGACTAAATCTCCGACTGAAGGCTCGTTACCTGCAATGACTGCGCTTGCTGCAACCGTGATAATACCCTTAGTGAGTACTGGTACAACTTCGCCTGGAAGTACAGCTTGAAGCTCGAGTGCTTTTTGGCGATAGTAAAGAAGCTTTTCTCCATTTTCGTCGAATGCTAAAGTTTGATTCAAGGTAACACCAAGAACAATGTCGGTTCCGCTTGCTACTTCAAATTTTGGAGCGGCTTCAGGATTAACGTTACGCCCTACATGGGGGTAACCAGTTTCACCAAGATAAGCATTAAGCTCTGTAGATCCTTGGCCGTCACTTCCGTAACCGGCTGGTTCTCCAGCTGCCCAACTGCCATCAGTAACCTTTACTAAGGTACCTGCATCGTGAGCTCCTGAAGCTGCGTGAGTAAAGCCACTTAAAGTAGCACCACTTACGTCTAGTGAAAACAAATTCACTACGAAGTGTTCGTTGTATTGTCTGAATGGTAGTAGTCTATTAGCCATTTTTTATGTCCTCTTTTTAGTATTGAATTTGTACACCGTCCTTAGAGAAAGATTTTTTAAACTTTTCCCTTAAAGAAATTTCTTCTTCGATTGACTCGCTATTATTATTCGCAACAGCTTCTTCTTCGGTCTCTGCGGATTCGATAACTTCTTCTGCGGCTGCCTCTGTTTCTTCAGCGGTTTCTGCCTCAGCTTCGGTTTCGTTGGCGAGAGATGCAAGACGTTTTTGAACCTCTTCCTCAATCTTTTCATTAAAAATCTTTTCTTGCTCTTCTTTGAAAGCTTTTGTCTTATGTTTCCATACTACATTTAATTTTTCTTTGTATTGAGCATAAGCCTCTTCGGATGAATCAAGTTCTTTAAGCTCTGAAGCTAAAAGGACTCTGTCTTCATCTTCTAGCAAAAATTCACTATCAAGTTCGGTCATTCTTTCGTTGAACCTCTCGGATTCTTGTTGTGCAGCCACTTCAGTTTTGATAGTAGCAAGCTCTTCGCTAACTTCAGAAAGCTTTACTTTCATATCTTCAAGATCTTGATCGGAAACCTCTTGAGCTTTAGCAAGCTCTTCTTTTTCCTTCTGAAGGTCTTCTTTTTCTTGCTGCCATTTTTCGCTCTTGTCGATAATAGCATCATGAAATACTTTAGTAATATTAGCAATAGCCTCTTCAGACAATTTCTTGGAAGAAGCTTGAGCCTCGAGTGTTTCGGTTACTTGATTTAGAATTTCTTTGTCCATAATGTGCTTTAGTTTATGATTCTTGTTAATGATTACATTGCCTTTATGTAAATGGGAACTTTTTTCTTGTAAAAAATTATTTTTTATTTTCAATACTTCTATCGATGCCTCAGTTTCTTTATCATCTTCGTTTTGCAACTCATCCTCTGTTAATAAAACCACCCCTTTGACATCAGCCGCAGGATTAGATGTAAAGCCTATACCGATTGGGTAAATGTCTCCAACTATTAACCTATGAACTTCTTCACCTTTGTCGGTTCTGCCATTTCCCCCATATGCTTTAAGGAATTTTGAATATTCGTCTCTTTGCTCTCTTGGGATGATTGTTGCCTCTTCTAAATTCTCACTGCCTACCGCAATAACATAATCGTTAAATCCAATTTCCCAGCTTGCAGACACGGTTTGGTAAAGCTCGCTTTCCTTGTCTGTTGATTTTTCGACCAGTTCCGCAAACTCTGGGTTAACTGTTTTATACACTACGGCAGAGAGAGCTATATTAAATGGCTTTGCAGTTAATGAAGCATCTTCGGTCGCCAAAACTTCGTTACTTCCATAAGATGACAATGATGCACCTACGATATGGCCCACTACCTTTTGCTTTTGATGTTCAATATTCGTAGGTTTATGAATAAAGTAATCCTTGATAGCTAATGCCGTGGCGGTATCTATTCCGTCGCCGTTTTTATTAAACCTATTAGCTACAGCCGCATTAAATGCAACCCCAACTAAGTCGATGTTTTTCTCGAAGTCAATATTGTCAGGGGCCAGCTCTTTCAGTGAATCAAGTGATGCAGAACTTATTAGTTGATCACTATCGTTATTTTGTACAGCTATACTCTCTTCAAAACTAGTTATATATTTATATGGAAGCATAATATTTTTTTAAATTAAAAATGATACTTTATATAGATACACTTATTTTTTATTTTTTTTACTATGATACAGTATAGCCGCAGGATAAGATACTATTTTATGCTCTTCTCCAACCTCTAATACTTCAGGCATAATATTTAAATCTTCTATATTATTAAAATCTTTAATGCATTCGCTTGCCTTGCTTTTCCAGCAGTCCATATTGGAAGACATGACTATACTTTCAGAAAGACTCTCTATCATTGTTTTATGGTTTTTAGATAAACGCTTCTTGTCGTATGCTTTCTTGAGTTCAGATTCCATATGTTTACCCAAGTCTTCAATGGCATATATAACGGACTGTATGTCAGCTCTACTGTATGAATCTTCTTTTGCGAGTAAATTGTTTGTTTTTGTTTTTGTGCCAGCGGGTCTTCCTGTTTCTTGCTGGGTGGATTGTTGTGGCTGGCTTTGATCTAGCTCCTGACCTTCTGGTAAAATAGGCTGAGCGACACTCAGGGGGGTATAAAAACCCTGCTCCCTTTGTTCTACGAATTTTTCTTGGGCAGACTTTAAGTCGGAAGGGTTTGGGTAAACGCCTTGCTTGAGGGCAGTCATTCCTTGCTCTGGGGTTATGATGCCCATCTCGATAAGTCTAGAAGTTACTCTATGCATTTGCACTTCATCTTTAATATCTATCTCCACAAACTTCGCCTTGGGGTAGTTCTTGAATCCCATGGCCTTGCAAACCTCTTTTATTTGTGGCTGTAAAATGTCATTAAGGAATGTGTTCCTTGCTTCTTTTAGCCTCTCGAGAAATATTTGAGCTTTAACTTGAGTGCTGGAGTAGTTTTCTTTACCCACGATAATATTCTGCAAACCCTCCTTGATGTCTTCGTTAACTATATCGTATTTATCGGATCCAAGAACTTTGTTTAGGTCAGGGATTACAAATTCCGCCTTTGTGGTATAGTCTGCTATTAATGCTCTACCTATGCTTTCATTTTGAAATAAATCCTGCATAGCCTTCAAGTTGTTTGGGTTTATTCCTCCTTTGTCAGGAGTATTACCCATTGTAACTAGTAATATAACATTTTCAATAGTTCGAGTAATTGCCTGGTCCACTTTCTTGAGTTCCATCTTCCAGTTTATATCATCAAGAACCGGAAACCCAAAGGGAGTAGCAAACGGCTCGTAGTCTTGTTTTTTGTAAAAAGAGAATATAAGTTTGGATGGATCTAGACTAATTAAAACTCCTTCTTGATTAAACTGGCTACCATTAATCGCTTTTTTAGCATCCTCAGGAAGGGCATCAAATACTTCTTGGTCGTAATCTGTCTGGGGGTGCTTAAGCTTTTGAATATCGTATTCGCTTAATATTTTCTTATAGACTCCGTCTTGAGCATCAAAAGATAATACCCTATCAGCTACAAAATCATAAGGGTTTAAGAATACATACTTAACTGGAATTTTCCTATTAGGCAATACTTCTTTTTCAGCAGCATATACTTTATTTAATTTTACTAAGTCTTCTGGAGTGAACTTAGCATTTAACTTATACATAAATACATTGCCAGACCTATAATATTCTCTAAAATACTGATCTTTAAGTTTCCATATTTCTATTCTATCCATCCATTTCTCTATAAAGTTTCTTGCTTTTTCAGACCCCCCTTCTAGGTATATGTCAGAATTTGAGAACTCAGACATTACATCGATAGCATTTCTAAAGATCGCTATATTCGCATAAGCCTTTTGGCATAGCAATATTGAGGATCGAGGGCTAATGTAATTCTTCTCATTACTGTAAGAAAGTGGACAGTCCTCTATATTCTTATATTTATTTTGTTTTTGATTTGTCGAAATATAGTTTCGTCTTGTTCTTGTTCCGTCTTCACACCCAGGCTGATTTACATTCCTGTTGCGAGATGCCTCTGCATAATATGCTTCCCCAGCACTTGAGGGTTTTACTTCTTCATCTTTTAATGGTAGGGAGTTCTGACTTTCTCCGGCCCCATTTGCAGTATTAAAATTATTCCAATAATCCGATTTTTTTACATATTTTCTTGGCATATTTAATAGTACACCAAAGTTATTGAAAGTCTACTTTAAAGTTAAAAGTCGACTTTCTGTTTTAAATCATCATCGGGGCAAATGTCGCAGCGGTCGGGTCTGTTTTTGCCATAGTAAAGTCATAGTAAGTCTTAATCATCCAGTTACCTAATACTAGTGCAGAATAAGAATCTTTTCTTGTTTTTCCTGGACCTGTTTGACGTCTCAAGTTACTGGGCAGTCCAAATGTTTGAGTTCCCTGCGTAGAGGAAGACACTTGTATTAATGCACATTGGTTTTTTGTATAATTAACCATGTCATACTGGTGATCCAGGAAATCTATAATCTTAGAGGCTCCAGCATTTTTTAAAACTTCTTTTTGGTTTGGCAGAAATGTTAAACCGTCAATAGGTACTTTGGCTTTTACTTGTTGATGATAACTTTCATCTAATGCCCGGCACCCAAATGATATCCTCTTATGGTCAAAATTAGCTTGCAATAATTCGTTTGCTCTTCGAATCCAGTCGGATGTAGCTTTTCTTAATACACATATTCTTTTGTCCTTTATATTGTATTGATTCTTGGCCTGCAATAAAACATCTTGATATTTCTCTAGGTCATCAAAGTTGGCTGTAATCTCACCGATATTAATACCGCTTTTATTAAACTGCTCGCTAGCATTTGCGGCCTGCATAAACTGAACACCTCCACCATAGTCACCAACAATAGCTACTATATTAAAATTTGTTAATAAATAATGAAAATAATTAATATGATCTTGCATTTTTAAACCAGGCATTGCATAACTATGAATTAATGTCCCTGTCTGGGTATTATCGTTTAATTTAAACACATGTATAGCAAAGTCATCAGAGCTTTCTGATTCTGCCCAACTAGGGTCAAAAGCTAGCAAATATTTAGAGTCCCTATCTCCAGATATTTCTAGGTGAGGCCCCTCTCCATCCTTGACGGTACATTCCGCCATGGTAGATGTCTTAAAGTACCCAGAACTATCATCGGTAAATACAGCATTAAATTCCCTATCGAATTGAGATTGACTCATGGTCTGTTTTGATTGATTAATCAAGTTTTGATCATAAAGAGCTTTTGGGGCTACATCATAGCTAAAATGCATAATAACTCTCTTAGAAGTATCTAAGCTATTGTCAGGCATGCCATTTAATATCAAATCTTCAAAAGTTTCATATACTTTATATAAGTATTCGAATTTATAACTAGCAGAAGATAAAGCTATTAATTTATTGTTTGGCCATTGATATCTGTCTGCTTCTTTCATTTTTCCTTGAGCTATAAGGTCGTCTTCAAGCTTCCTAACCTTTTCACGTTCGGTAGGGTTTTGAACAACACTTAAGAACGGCAAGATAACTTCGTTGTATATATGCTCAGGCATTAAAAGAAACTCGTCAATAATAATCCTATGAAACCTAAAACCTCGAAGCTTTGACCCGTCGCCTAATGGTAATGCGATAATCCTGGACTCTCCAATTTCTAGTGTCCATTGGTCATTCTTTTTAGATTTTTTTGTTATGCATTGTGCTAAAAACTGGGCCTCTGGTTTATTGGCAATGTCTTCGATTTTTTCAAATATCATTTTTGACTGCCTGAAAGTAGCTGCCATAATACCTATTTGGACCCCTTGATTAAATATAGCATCGAGAAATGCATATATAGCGGTGCTGAAAGACTTAGACATGCCCCGGCTCCATATACCCAGGAAATAATCTGTTTCAAGCATTGATTTAATTGCAAGGTGCTGAAATGGGAATAAGTCCACCCCAGCAATAAGGTTGGTAGTAAAGGTTATATTTTCTCGCAAGAAATTATGTAAATGATACTTGGCATCTTTCTCTTCAAGATGCCCTGTTATTTTAAGTAGCTCCTCATTTATATTCGGAGTATTTTTCTTAATTAAGAATTTACCTTCTTCCCAGGACATGATTATCGATAAAGTATTGGAGGTCTGTTTCCCATAGTTTTTTTCCGTACACTAATAACTTAGGTATGATATTTTGAGATTCGATGCGGGCATCTGCGACATACTTTTCGTATGCCGGTTCGAATATTTTTTTTCTCATAACCCACATTTTTTTACTAATTTTACTGGCACGGTCTTCGTTCTTGACTTTTTTTAAATTAATTAATAAATCATTTAATTCATTATATTCATTATAAAAGTCAGAGTCGAGCTGGTCAAATAAATTTTTACCATTTTTACCAGTAAATATAAATTGACAACGACCAGCATATTCGTGAGACAATATTCTCATGTTATGCCAAATAAAAGACAAGTTAGACCTAGAACCAAATAATATATTATTTTTTATAATTGATTCTATAGAGCCTTCTACAACAACAAATAAAAAAGCATCAAAGTGTTTGGCACGGTCAAGTTCTCGCTTGAATCGTTCGAAGCCCGTGGTTAATGTGCTCTTGAAGTCGCTTTCGTCCTTTCGATCAACATAAGTATAGTTGTAATAAGGATCACCCACGGCATAATCACCGAAGTCTAACTTTAAGCTTGTACTTTTCTTAAACTCTAATGGTTTTCGCTCGCGAGTATCAATCATAATCTTCACATCATCCAGTTCTGGATTTGAAGCAAAAAAGTCTTTCATCAATCCTTTAGGGTATAAAGGAGGAACTCCAACCTCTTCACAAGCTTTAGAATAGGATCCAAAATACTCTCTAAACATATCGATAGAAGGCATCTTATTGAGACATAATTCAAGATGCGGAGGGGCAGACTTCAGTTCTTTGCCCGTTACACGGGCTTTGAGCTGTTTCAGCATCAAACCCCGAACTTCTTCAATTTTAGTATTTTTAGCCCAACTTATAAAATTATTTATATTTTTAAAGTCTCTATTAAAGTAATCAGTAAAGTCTTTAAACTCTAATAGTTCTCCTGTATGCTTATCTCTCTTCTGATATACTTGTATATAGTATTCTGGTATTGTAAGCTTATGTATTCTGGACACATGGGAATGAAGGCCTTGCTTGTTTTTGCAGACCTTGCCGCATATCTTACAGGTTAGGGACATAGTTCGTTTACTGTGAGCCCGAATAATAAGCAAGGGCAGGGCCCCAGAAATTAGACTGATTGCTGGGCGGTTTCCTGAACCTGAGCAGTTTCTTCTTGAGCTTTTTCTTGTGATTCGAGCTCAGAAAGAATCTTACCTTTAGTTTCGTCGTCTAATTCTTCAAATTTAGCTTCTGCCTCTTTAATGCAATAAAACTTTGCTGCATGTATAAGTCCATTAAGGTTTAGTGACTGAAAAGTCGCATTAGCAAGAGATTGAATAATTTTTTGGTTTTGTTCTTCAGTGGTCATAATTTAAAATTTACATTACCTGTGTCTAATGATTTATCTTCAGGTTCTTTAACTTTTTTATAGATTACTTGGTCTGTGTCTGCTTGTCCGCCGACATCCTTCTCTATTAAGTTATTAGGGTTAATGATTTGCTTTAAGGCTTTTATTATAACAAAGTCTTTTTCGTTGACTGGAAGAAAGTCTTTTTCGTTTTGAAAAATCTCTTCAATTTGACTATATTCAAAATCACCTATTAATAATTCAATTTTTTTCATACTGCATCGTTTTTTGATATTCCTAATATTCTTGCTTTCCAGCTTTCCATATTATCAAGTCTAGTTACCTCTTCTTCAACTAATTTTTTCTGCATCTCTGCTATTTCAACCATTCTTCTTCTTTCAGATTCAGCTTGAAAGTTTTTAACTAGAGATATAATGGTTGCATTGTCTTGTCTGCGGTTCTTTAATCGCTCTGCACGGTCACCGTTGAGTTTTTTAATGAGAGACTCCATTCTCTTCTCGCATTTATCGTATTCGTCGGTTTTTGATTTTAATACTTCAGCCAACCTAACAGTCATGTCTTGTTGGTCTTCAACTTCATTAAACATAGTATTTAACTTTTCGATATGATAGGTAATATTTTTTAAATTAATATAATCAACACAAACATTAATATATAAATTAATCTCATCACTTGTTAAGTCTGGCTTATCCCATGTAGCCCTTATAAACTCTGCTTCAAACAATTCTCTATCCTTCATGCTTGTATAGTTGCTTATTACTTGAATAAGGCGGGGGGCAGAGAGGCTCCTAAGTAAAGCATTAATGCAATCCTCTTCCTCGTGAGTTAACCTGTCTTCTTGGAGCTCTATCATTGTATACATGTTTATTTTCTTGAGGCATGTAATATTTAATTTGGGGGGGCTGTACACCCTATTAACCGCACTCTCACTGTCATGAACATAAGAGGGTTCATAATGCCGCAGGAATTCAAGGACAGTTAAATGCTCCTTGCATAACCTTCTGACATTAGAATCAGGAAAGAGTATTTCAGCAATTTGATAAGCACTTAGCCCATTTTGAGCCTGAGCTTTTATAAATTCCCTTTGGTGGTCATTTAACTGGATGTCTGGCACTTTGTCTTTTTTTGTAGTTCGGTACTCCAAGTTTTCTTCGGCCAAAAACTCCCTTACAGATCTACCCTCTCGACTTCTTCCGTCAATATCAGGGTTATCAAATAACTTGCGGGTCAACTCTAATAAGTCTGGAGTCTCCTTAAAGTTATCCCTAATGAATTGTTTTTGCTCGTCAGTTAAGTTCATCATCGCCTAAAAATGCTATTCCTTTCTTGTTTAAAATTGCAGCGGCCTTATCCTTTAAAGTCTTTTTTAAGTTTTTGATCTGTTTGTATCCGGCTTTTCTCCCTGTCTCTGTACTCTTGAAACCCATCTCGTGGGCAACTTCTTCGTCTGTCATGTTTTTAATAAATAATAATTCAAAAGCTTGAAACTGTCTAGGATTTAATTGTTTCTTTAATTCTTTTATTAATTTTGCTGATGCCACGTCTATGTCTGTCCCAAGTACATTATCTGAACGTGCATCTATTTGATTTATGTGATTTTCTAAAGATAATGTTATTTTGATATTATATGCATTCTTCTTGCTCTTAGTCCACTTTTTGTATAGCGGGCATGTGCAGTCTTGCTCTCCAGAGGCTGTAAAACTGCAAAGATTATACTCTGAATCTGAATTAAATGGGCAATTTAAGCATGGCCTCGCATAATTACTATAATGATTCCTTAGGATATTTTTCATCTGATTGGCGATGATTTTGTTTATCCATGGCTTGATGGGGCGAGACTGATCCCACTGACTCCATTTATTAAATATATGAGCTCGAATAATCTGGCAAACATCGTCGAAGTCAACCCAGGCAACTGATGTTAAAAACCAATTCTTCCTTCTTTTGGACAGCTCTTGATCTATTAAGTCTGAGTGATCTTCGTATGTTTGGGTTTCTGGATTGGACGAGGTATCTTTCTTTGAATTATTTTCCGGGTTTCTGCTCTGGTTCGACATTGACAATATCTCCGAATTTGTAAGTTTTGTTGCCTGATCCTTCATGAGCTAAATCATAACTCAATCTCCCAATGCTTGGAACATAGTCAATGTCTGTTTCATCATCTTTCAACGGCACTGAAGCTTTGGATTGCGATGTCTTTTTATTCAGGTTCACTTTTGTCTTTGTGCTCGACTGAGTTGACACTCCTCCAATAGGTGAGCCGCATGAAGAACAAAATTTAGGTTTAGCCCCAGAGTATGAGACCTTACCTCCACATTCAGTACAATATATATGTTGCATATTATTATATAATAATTGACTGCAAAAAAAAATCAATTATTTATATTAAGTATCCACCTATTGCTCTTGCTTGTGCTTTTATAAATTTAAGTAAATAAAGTTCGAAGTCTTCTTCTCCAAATTTTTCCCGAATCTTCACTAGGTCAACATTCCCCTTGACATAGTCTACTCCAAGAATACCTATAATGTTGCCATTAAGAGTCTTGATTGGTACATTGAAAATTGACTTAACCCCCTTGGAATGCAGAAGAGATGAAAATGCATGGTCATCTAGACTGTCGGAGTCAAAACTAAAAAACTTTCCGTCATCAATTAAATGGCTTATATAAGAGTGGTAGTTTGATACTTTATATTCTTGCATCTCGATACATTCTCTACTAGTTCCTTCTGTGACAATCTCATGAGTACAGCTAAATTTCTGCTGATGCCTGCCTGATAAGTAACTGTTTCCATTGTGGAACTCAATCACATATGCTCTGTCTCCACCTAACTCGGTTAAAATGAACTCTAATGCTTTGTATACGTTCCTGCTTTGAAGAGTGTCTTTAATGACCGGGTCCTTGCAGTCAGAATCACAGGAGGCTTGATTCCTGTTTTTAAATATTCTATGTCCGAATATTACACTGCTTAATGTAGCCAGTGCAGTAATCACGGATGCTATTATTGTGGACCAATCTATCATTTAAAAAAATAGTACACTAATTTATTTGTTTTTTAATTTTTTGACTATATATTTAAGTATTTCACTCCTAAAAATATCTGACTCGTTAAATTTAAAGCAATAAATCCCCCTGTCTCTGCTTTCATCGTCGTCAAACACTTTAATCATGTCATTAAAACCGCTCTTTCCGTTGATGTCGCTCTGCATTGTGTCGCCACATACAAAGAGTTTCGTGCCTTCACCAATTCTGGTGATTAACGTAACAAGCTCTCTGAATGTAAAGTTTTGTGATTCATCAGCTATAACGATTTTGTTTAACCAGCTTGCTCCTCGTAAGAAATTGATTGGCATCGCTTGAACTCTACCGCTTTTAATGAGCTCTTGCTTGATAGTCGTTGTTTTTGGCAACATCTCGTCGAGCTTATCTTCTAGTGGAGCCATGTATGGATTAAACTTATCCTCTATGGTGCCAGGAAGGGCTCCAAGGCCTTTTTCCGCACTCTCTATAGCTGTCCTCACATAAAGCAGATCAAGTTCGCCATCCTGCCTTAGTTGCCTAAGGGCAGCGAAAACCGCCATGTATGTTTTAGTGGATCCGGCTGGTCCAGAAACAAAAATTATTTTGCATTCTGGATCTAATGCTATATCTACAAATTTTTTTTGTTTTTCACTCAGTTTCAATCCTTTAATTCGGATCTTAGGCTGAAAGGCGTTATCGTTAATGATTTCAATCTCTTCTTGATTAATTTTTTTTCTTCCCATATGTTTTTGTTAGGATTGTATATAATTACACAAAGTTTAGTGTATAATATATATATTATATGGGAAATTTATCAAAATACGACGTACTTAATTTATTGTCAAAGAAAATGCCTTTTTTTGCGGCCACACAATGGCTAAAAAATCCACATCCAGAATTTGACGGAAAGGCTCCGTCTGACTTGATGAAAGAAGGGGAGATCGAAGCTGTTTATGCTCAATTAGAAGCCGACCTCAACGCTAAAAAGAAAAATGGGTAGAGAATTCGCCAGATTTTCGGTAAAACTGAGCGAGACCTTCGATTTAGGTGAAGGCCTTGATACTGAGTCCCCGGGGGTAACTTCTGCTAATTTTTATGGCCCAGGTGGCTCCCACACTGATGTCACTAATTCCCTTGAAAGCTTGAATGCGCTTGCATCTAATAATACTAAGTATACTATTATTGATATTAAAGACGAAACTCAAGAGCCTCAAGTTGCTGCAAGAGTCATAGCTCAAGGATTAGCATCAGGAAACACTTCAGGAAATTGGACTTTGATCAGCGGCATAGGTTGCACTATTGAGGGTTTTGGTCAAGGGGGTTTCAAAATTACCCCTACTGAGTCAATGGGTCGCTCAATTATAACTTTTGGAGCCGGAGATGGCGTCGTACTATCGGTTGGAAAAAGCAGTGAGTCCTTTACGGTCAATACTCGTAATGGAAATAAAGCTGTCTTCTTTGTGATAACAAAATAATACTCATTTGAAATGAAAATCAATATTATATGGGGCAAGTATGTGGTCTACGATTATGGCCGCGAAGATATATCCACCGCAATAGGAGAAAAATCCATAGACATCAAAGATTCAACAGGAACAGTCGTCTCGAAACTTAAGATCGATACAACAAATAACCAGATTTTAAAGCTACCCACATTGTCACGAGATGTTTCTTATGATATCGAAATAGACGACGGTATCCTTGATGTTCAAAGCGATCTACCTTCGGAAGATGAAGAGCCAGAGCAAGACGGTATAAAAATTAGCGAATTGCCAGCCACATCTGCCCTACAGCAAAGCGATTTGTTTGCAATATCCAGGGACGATGCGGAAGATGGCAGCTATAATCGAACACTGCATGTTACCTTGACTGATTTAATCGCCTCAATCAACCCATTGGCTACATACATTCTGACCGTTAATGGCGTCACTGGGGGCGCAGTAACTCCTTTGGCTCCAGAAAACTACCAAGAAGGTGCGACTGTTACCGCCGGTATAACAATGGAACCAGAGTATAATTTTCTATCTTGGACCTCTGATTGGCCCACTCTAGATGGATCAACTGATGCAAGTTTAAACTTTCAAATGCCCGCGCAAGATGTCACTTTAACACCAAATGTCGAGGTCGCTGACAATAGCACATGGGATCATACTATAAATGAGGCCGGGGCCTTAGGCTTGGGATGGCCTGGATATGATCCGCCTGCTTTAAGATATTCTAACGAAACTACAAAAACCAGCGATTCTAACGATTTCAAATTCTTCTATCATAATAATAGCACATTTACTTATACATCTATTCTTGTATTAGATAACGAGTTTGATTGGGTAAAAACAGAAATTCAGTCTAATCCATCAAATTTACTAGTTGAATATATCGATAATACCGGAACCGTGCTGCAGGATTCTTCCTTGCAAGATTTATCTTATACCGGGCTAGGGATTGAGACTAAATGGTTTGGTGCGAGCTCTAACAATATACAAACAGGCGGGATTCGAGTATTGGGCATATCTGACGACACAGGGGGAGGATTTCCTGGTCAAGTGTATCTCGGCATGCAATATGATCTACCATATCCGCATGTACAAGCTAGGATCACAAAAATAGATACCAACGATACCTTGACCTCACCAAAACTTATAGTATATGATCGTAATGATCCTACATTTGGAGTAGGAGTTTAATCTCTTACTTTTTATTTAAAAAAGAGCGGTACCAATATTCTCCACCTTGCCTCAAGCTGTCATTGCTTTCCCTAATATATTCAAGCAAAGAATCAATCAATAATAATTTTTCTCCTATAAAGTAATTATTTGTTTCGTCCCTGACTTCCTTTATAATATCTTTTGCGAAGTCTATATACGGACATGTATTTGTTGGTATTTGTGGGGCATCTGCCTTGTAATCTTCTATTGTTTTGCGTTTCATATAATTTATTATACACGCAAAAAAAAGCCCTCTGTAGAGGGCTAATAATTTATAATACTATACAACCTTGTTGCCAGGAGGTAAGTCGGCGATTTTGTAAACTTCTGCGGGGTCTTGTTCGGTGACCGTTTTAGTGCAAACATAAAGGGCGGGGCTAGCTCCTGTCACAAGAAGCATTTCTCCGGCTATGGCGTCACTTAAACTGTTTTGTATGTCGGAGCCTGTCCGGATTTTAACACGAAACTCTTTGTTATCTAAGTATTGCCCACTGTATCCTATGTTTTGCATCTAATTATTTACTTTTTTTCTTTTTCCAACCGCTGTCAGAAACAGGTACACATTTGCCGTCTTTTTCTACATATCCCTCGTTGCATTTGGGAGGGTAACCAGCTTTTTCGTCAGCCTTAGATTCTTTTTTTTCTTTGCTTGATTTTTGAGCTTTTTTTAATGCTTTAGGGTCTGGATAGTCCTTGTCGCCTGGTTTGGCAGGCTTGTAATTCTTGCCTTCACGTTTTTTCTTGTCGCGAATATTTTCCCAAAGACCTTTTTTTGCGTCAGACTCTTTCTCTGTTTTCTTATCACCGCCCTTTTTCTTATCGTCGCTTTCTTTCTTGTTTCCACCTTCTTTCTTATCTTTTGAGTCTTTGCTTGTTTTACCTTGCTTATCTTCGATCTTTTTCTGGATTGCAGGTGGAAGCTTTTTTTGTTTGTCAGTCAAAGCCTCTGATTCGTCTAACTCGTTCAATAATTCATCTTCGGCAGAGCTACCTTTGGTAACTTTAGTGACACTCTTCTTGCTCCACATCTTGCAACTCCAATACTTTGCTTTTGTCTTGGGTCCAGGATTATCACAGCCATGACGAGCACGAAAGCTTTTGCGGCGAGCAGGGTCGTCACGCTTGATTTCCATGTTGGGGTCGCCAAAGTTTACTTTTACGACATTGCCTTTTTCGTTTTTGACATATACTGAGAATTTCTTAGGCCCTCCCGAAGTTCTAAATGGCTTGTTTAATTTTTTACCCTTTTTTTCTTCGGCCGCCCAGGATTCCTGGGAGATTTCTTCCGCGTTACCCTCTTCAGCTTCTAGTTGAGCCCGTATTTCTTGTGTGAAGTCTAGTTCTTTCATTATATTATAATGTATATTAAATTATAAATTTTCTATTTTAAATTATTAATTTTTAATTAAATTCACCCATTAGGCAAGGGTCACGAGCCACAATAGCGGAATATCGGGGAGTGTCTCTAACCGGGTTCACCCAGTGCATCGCACCTTTTTCAATGTGTAGCACCCGACCAGGAATGTCATTGTAGAAATTGAATCTTTTGTTGTGTTTGTCCTCTATCACAATACCATCATGTTCCGATGATGTGAACACCATCAAAGCATGCCATGGCCAAGGATCATGGTGTGGTGGTATGTAATCTCCTTGATCGTACCTGTTCACACCAACATATGACCAATCATCAGGTATGTCGATTTCTTTAGCGAATTGAGACAACACCCAATCAACTAGTTGAGGAGTCATGTTATTCAAAGGTTGTTTATCTTCTGGGAGAACCTTTATTGCGGATGACTCGCGATAAGCTAAATTGTAACGTGGATACTTGACGTGATCCATTGAAGACTCAAGTGCTGGGCGATGCCATTGCACATTTTGTTCTATTCTATCAATGAAACTCATAATCTACCTGCGATCCTGGTCCAAGAGTATTTATTATTAGCATTATCATCAAAAAGACTGTAATTTCCTTGACCGATTCCGAACAAATGACCTTTTGCATCTACATACACTGCAAAACCAACACCATCACCATATGCACCAGTGTAACATCTGAACTGAACCGGTGTGGTTGGTGTGTTGGACCGTGTAAATATTAATTGAGCGCTGGTTATACCATTTCCTATCTGTCCGTATCCATTGTTACCAGCAGCATACAGTTGTTTATCATCGCTGAGAGCGTAAGCTGTTGTTTCGGAGCCATAATTGCACAAGAACATTTTGGTGATATTTTTGTCGCTCAAATCTGGTACCAACTCCCATGTGTTTCTGCTGGTAGTATCACCAAGACCAAGTTGTCCGTATGAATTGCGACCACAACTGTATATGTTACCATCTGTCTTCAACACATACGCACTGGCAGAACTTCCACCGGCAACCCAAAAATCAACCACGTCGTTGGTTACTGTGATTTGAGGAGTTCCGGAATGTGTGGTGTTTCCAACTCCCAGTTGACCATAAGCGTTGTAACCCCATGCGTACAACCGACCAGTGGATGTTCTTACATACACAGTTGTGGCGTGACCGTTAGTAACTATTTTCATGTCCACAACTTGTTGGTCTATCATACCTCCTTGAATAACTTTGTGCCAATTTTGATGTTCAGCTTCTGTACCGGTACTAGTTGTACCATCACCTCGTTGACCATAACTATTACAACCGGTGGTTTCAACAGTACCGTCGTGTTTCAACACGAATCCACACTGACCGTAATATGTGTTTGTATGACCAATACTCGTGGTGGTCCACTGACGACCACCGATGTATGCTTGCTTTACATTGGTATTGATCAACGCTGGTGCTGGCCCCAACGTATTCATTTGATTATTATTTATACCCAAACCAAACAGATAACCATGTGGATTGTGACCTGAGCCATACAAATCACCATTTTCCATCAAATAGTAAAATGTTTTATGATTGTGGGATCCAGTGGAAACGTGGATACATTTCAGATCTTCTGGTAAATCCACTTGACCAATCCAATTATTAGTCATGTGGGTTCCATCCTTGTAACCCAATTGTCTATTGTCATTTAAACCAGTGGCGTAACATTTACCTGTTTTGGAAATTATAAACATATTGTCATGACCTTCGAACACCTTGTCCGCTAGTTCACCGTCTGGTAAAGGTAAATTAAGGAAGGCACCATGATTGCTGCTATTACCAGCGCAATGATAGCTTGTGCCACCAAAAACACGAGCCTGATGCGCTTGATCGATCAACGCCATTTTATGAGTATGATCGTGCATTATACCGTCACCATGTCCAAATTCTGAGAATTTTTCAACAAGCGTGGAGTCTAGTTGTCCACCACCGGTGTCGTCAAGAGTTAATTGATAAACAGGATCTGATGCCGTACCTATGTTCTTGTAACTTTTTCCAAATTTTTTCATATCTTAATATAAGATTACACAAGAATCTTATTTTCGGCGGCATATTCTGTCGCCAATCTCAACACGACCCCCACACTCATGCCAGACATTATTTCTTTTTTTGTTTTTTTATTCAACTATACAGTATTTATTATAAAATATTATAAAATTTGTATTGTTTTATTTTTTGCTATACATTTTTATCCCCTTCCAATTTTTTTAAAAACCCTTTTTTGATTTTTTACCCGCCGATTTTTTTTGATTTAGTAAATTATATAAAGTTATAATATTCAAAATTGAGAATGAAGATACCCACCCCCCCCGCTATTTAGAAAGTCATACCTTCGTATAAATTCAAAAAAGTACCCCCGGGGTCGGATTAATTTTCTTTAAAATAAATGCCAATTAGTTTGACGTCACCTCTTTTTTGCCTTACCTTGTATATATGAACTTAATAATAGATAACTTAAAAATTGATCAAGTCGAGCATATCGAGTCTAACCTTGTAAATGTGTTTTGTGAGCTTGACTCAGGCAAAGACTGCTACGAAGGTGGTGTTGACGTTGACATAGTAGTAAGAGGAGATGACGACCGCATTCTTGTTGACGCTGTAAAAATTAACTGCGTAGAAGACGAAAGCGGTAATGAAGTTGAGGCTACTTTTAATGCAAAGGCGTTAGAAAATAAGTTTGAAACCTTACTTGGTAAAGTTCTACATAGTAAATTCACTAACCAAAACGAAAGAGAACTTGTTGAGGCATTAAGCTAAAATAATTGCCAATAAGTTTGACGTAAGTTAAAAAATATACGATAGTAGTAATATGAACGAATTAGATATAATAAACACAGAAGCACGGATCAAACACATTAAATCCGTAATAGCAAATACACGTAAGAACTCAACGAACGTTGAAGCCGATGAAATTGCCATTGAAGAACTTGCCTTGCCCGAACTAGCAAGAGCAGAAAAGAGGCTTGCCGAACTTAAGGCTAGCAGTGCAAAGCTTGACAAGTTCCTCGACAAGTTGGAAGCGCGCCATACTCACTTAAAATAAGTTTGACACAATTAACTAAATAGACAATAGTAATAACATGACAGAACAATTAGAAACATTCATGACAGAAGAACTCGGTATCATCGACCGCTTGGGCAGAGACCCACTTGAGGGACTTGACCTCTTCGAGGACGTAGGCGGTAACATATGGACACTTGACCAAATCATCCACGAATTCAATAACCAATGAGCGCCGAAAGAGTACCATACCCCGAACTTGATTGCTCCATTGCAATGAGCAAGGCACGCGGCAACCTAAACTTTCTTGTGAATAGAACTAAGGAAGAATGGAGCGAAACCTTTACCACAGCGCAAGCCATACAAGATGCCCATGCTGCGCTTGTACTAGCACAAGAAGAATACGAGAAAGTCTTGACTTTACTCAGAGAATCTACTAAATTATAAGCATGAAATTAGTTCTCACAACAATAGGTCAAGGCAAGGTCGCCATAGTAGAAAGCGCCGAAAAGGCGGATGAACGTAAAGGGGAAATGTACATCAGCCATGCAGTAGCAAGGTACAATGTGGAAAAAGGCAACTTTGTAGATGTATCAGCCAAAGGATGGAATCCCGAAGGTCGTCTCTATGTGCTAGCCGAAGACATGTAAGTCGTTGAGTATCAGGCGCTTATGGCGCCCTGGCCCGCCTAAGTCGTTGACTATCAGTGGGTTACGGGTTTAATTACACCATTCGGCGTCTTCTCCTTGTTCGTCCATTAGCCACTCGTCTAGTGCGTAGGTGTCAAGGTCAGGATCGTTATAGCTCACCCCGTCAGGGGTGACAGGGGTGCCGCAATCTACTAGCGCTTGAGCTAGGTCTTTGTAGTGAACGAACCGACGCGCCTTCTTATAAAGACTCCGGTCGTTGCCTAGCCATAGCGCTACGTTCCAAGTCTCCCAATTCTTCCATCCGTTGTATGTTGTATCTGTCATAATTAACTTTCTTTGAATTCTTTTATAATTTGTTCCATTTGTGAAAGTACAGATTTTTTGTTTCCTTTGAATCCGTACTCAGTTTTTGCGATTGAATATGCTGATTGACCTCTTCCCTTCATTCCAAGACACTCTAACTTGAGCGCGGATCTTATACTGAGAAATCGAAACATATCAATTTGTTCGGGTGTTTTTAATACTAACATAATAATAATCTAGTTGAGTTTTTCGGTTTTGTCAAATTAAATAACAAGGCAATTAGCGATAGCCATTTGGTCAATAGCATCACAAATCTGTTCTTTCTCAAGTTCTGCATTGATGATTGTACCTTGTGACCAATTACAACCTGCATCTGCATCGATTTTCTCTGAGTCGATAATTTGTTGAAGTTGGTTAATTCTTTCGTTGAGTTCTTTTAATGTTGTCATAATAGTAAACTAACACCCTAACCTAATTATAGCAAGAAAAAAGTTAAATTAAATGCATGTTGCCATAAGCACTTGACTATCAGGCACTTATGGCGCCCCGGCCCGCCTAAGTCGTTGACCATCAACAACTTAGGGGGGATTATGCTACTTTTCCCAAGTGTCGTCTTGCCCAAGCATACATTGAAACATAAGAAAGAAAGCAAAGAATGTGGGCGTCAAGAAGAAAAAGTAAATAATAAATTCTAAAATACTCACTTGTAAAGTCCTTTCATTTGGTCGCTAATACCAAGATCCAAATCCTCTTCGTCAATCGACTCGGCAGTAGGGTTGTAATCAATAAGAGACATCTCGTCTTCGATGTCATGCTTTTGATTGTCAAGTAATCCATGCTCGCCCAAAACCTCTTGAGACTTAATCTCTGAAACAAAATCTTCTAGAGACTTGTTGAGACCAAGACCTTTAGGCGATTGGACGGCGTGCTTAATGATGGATAATCTTTGTTCTTGTGTTAATGTCATAGTTTTAATTGTTTTAATTGTTTATCATTTATAGACTGTCTCATTAAATAAGTCAATTCATTATCATACTTTTGTTGCTCTTTAGCTGACTCAAGAGCATAATTTGCTTCAATACCGCATTTAACTAAAAGATTTACTTGTTGAAATGTTTCTAGTCTTAGTTTAGCTTTTGACTTTCTATAATTAGCTTGAAGTTTGTTTTGTTTTTGTCGGGTTGCTTCTTTTTGGATAAGCGAGATTCTTTCTTGTTTTTTTAATGTCATAATAGTAAATTAGTTTAATGGTAATGCTTTGTCAAGCCTTGTGATAACAAATCGCCTAATGTTTTTAAGCACATCTCTTAATTTTATTTCAACCCTTGCTCTACTTACATCAATCTCTTCCCCTATCTCTCTGAGTTTCATCTTATGCCAATAGCGCATTTCTAATAGTTCTGAGTCTTCATTGTTCAAGCGAGCCATAACTTGCTCGATGTAATCTTTTGTTTCGTATGGTGTCATAATAGTAAGGTAAATTAGTTTTAGGAGTTAAGCAAGCTTTTTTCTTCACGAATTGCAACGAGTAAATCTTCGTGAGCTTTTCCGTCAAGTTGAAATTGTCTCATGAGTTTAGAAATGTCAATAGGTTTTTGCCATCCTAGCACATCATCATATAAAGAAAGAGGAACTTTCTTTCTGTCTCCGCCCTCATCAAATTGAGCACCAAACACTGCAACTTCAAAAGTTTCATGCTGATAAGTACCATAAGGCAAAGACCAATCGTCTTCTATGTCGCCCGCAATAACAGAAAATAAATATCCGTTGTCAAGCTCAAGTGATGCAGTCCATCTTTTAATATCTTTGTGGTGTGTGAATTTTAAATCATTGAATGTTTTCATATAATAATAAACTAAATTAGTTTGTTTTGTTTGTCAACTATTATCTTCAAGGCTTGCCCACTCTGCTTCGCCCGCAATAATATCCATGATGTCAGAAATAACTTGATCGTAAATTTTAGCATCCATTCTGTGATACTTGTTAAGCTTTTTATCAAATTCTTTACAAGCCTGACTTATAAAACATGGAGCATGGTCAACGAACCGATTAAAGAGTCCGTCATCTGTGTGAATGACATTTTTTTTCTTGCCCGATTCTATAATCTCTTCCAATTCACTTTCTATCCAGTCTTCATGCTCTTCGGAAATTTCACCACAATCTTTGTAATATTGTTTTTTTCTTTCTCCTATTAGTTCTTGATGTAATTTTTTATGCTCAATCAAGTCGTCTCTTAATTCAAATAATTTTTTAAAAGTTTCTTTTTTCATAATAATTATATAACTTCTTGTAAGTCTTTTGTCAATGCTCTTTCTGCATCTACTTGTTCTTGTAATAAGTTGAGTTTGTTTAGTAAGCCTTTGTAGCCGATATAGTCGCCACGAAAGTGACCTTTCCATACTCCGTCAACTCGTTGAAATGTGATATCCCACTTCGATTTATAGTCATAAGTTCTTAGCAAGCCATTTGGCAAGCGCTCGAAGTAGAATTCTTTTCCGTTGTCTTTAATTGTCATAAATATAAAGTAGTTTAGTTTTTGCTCTGTGTCAAATAGAAACACGAATAAATTCTGTAGTGCTGTTACCCACATCAGCGCGGATAAAATGAATCAAATCTTCCTCCAATGCTTGCTCGACTGTGGCGAGGTGATCTTTGAGTTTGCTACTGTAGAGCCAAATCTCTCCGTCCTGGGTTGAATTGATAAGTTCGATTAGTTCTTTTGTTGTCATACCAATACACTAAGGCATCCGGCTAACTATAGCAAGAAAAAAGTGAAATTAATTTAAGATTGTCGTAAGTCGTTGACTGCCAGACACTTATGGCGCCCCGGCCCGCCTAAGTCGTTGACTATCAGCGGGTTATAAGATTAATAAATGTAGTTGAGTTTGTCGCTCGTGTCAAATTAAAAGATCATTTTTTTTCTTGAGCTTTGTAGTCGGCAACCATGTCATCCGCCTTTTTTTTGTCAGATTTCTTAAGTTTGCCGATCTCTTCCAGGAAAACTATAGTGCAACGAGATAATTCTGATTCTTTCCACTCTTCAAATATCATATTCAAGATTTCTTTACCAATATTCAAAATATTCTTCCACTCAATATCATCATTACGACGCCAAAGTTTATTCCCATAGCTGTTGTAGTATGCTCGATTGACGTATAAAGAGTCAATATATTCAAGTAATGTATAATTGATTGCATCCTCAGTTCCTGAATCAAACGTGATAAATGCATTGCAAAAATTTTCCAATGTCAAACTCAACCCTTGGCCGAAAACACCTTGTCCGATTATAGATTCTTGAAACATATCGAATACTGAGCAAACCCTTGAATTCTCTACTTTAGGAAAGTTTTCTTGCTCTTCATCTATTAGTGAAAGGTAATCAGCTTCTACATCATGATCAAGTAAAATGTAAACATCTTCTTGTTTTTTAGCAAGCAAGTGCCTGAACAATTCTGACATGAAATAGATTTGCCTGTGAGTTAATTGTTGGTAGATTTTTCTGTTGCTTTCTATTGTTGTTGTCATAATAGTAACCTAACACCGCCACCTAACTATAGCAAGAAAAAAGTAAAATTAAATGAATGTTGTCGTAAGTCGTTAACTATCAGGCACTTATGGCGCCCCGGCCCGCCTAAGTCGTTGACTATCAACAACTTAGGAGACTTTTTGGGGGTTGACTTAGTGGGCTAAGTACGCTATGCCCTTTTTGCATCCCTTAATAAAGCAAAGGTTGCAATTATGCGCTTGACAAGTTGCAAGAATCTTGCCGTCCTCACCCTTTACATAAGTTGCGGGGCAAACAAAATGTCCGTCTTGCTCGGCTTGCTCTTTGCTAGTATAAACCGAAGTGCCCGCGTCGAGTCCGTCCACTTGAGGGGCTGGCTCGTCAACATAAATTGCGCTTGGCTTAATGCAAACGTTTTTGAGACTAGCTAACTTTTGCAAGTGGGGAAGTTGAGAATCGCGCTTCCATTCCCTAGTTGGAAACCAAAATTTGATAGTTGGAAATTGTTCGCAAATCTTAATCCACGCGGTAATATACTTAGGCGAAAATAGGTCGCCTGAATCATGAACTCGAAACAAATCTGTGTTTGTCTTTTTGAGTTGCTTTTTGTTTCCGTGCTTGTCGAAATACTTTGCGCGAATTTGCTTGCACATCTCGTCAATAAAGGTTTGCCCGTTGTCTTGATGTAAAGACTTTGTAATAAGATCCGCCTTGCCTTGTAAACTTGCCTTGACATTGGAAAACATATAAAAGCCCTTGCAAGCATAGCAAGAATCACAAATAAACTTTTTGCCCGCTTCTTTAATCTTTGCTAATAGCTGCGCGGCAGGGCAATACTTGAAAGCGGGAATGTTGAACGAATAGCAAGGCATCTTGCTTGGATTGGATAATAAGTTAATCATGTATAAAATATAGTTGAGTTGTTTTGAGATTGCAAGCTTTAAGCAACTAAATCTTCAAAGAAGTCAGGCTCAAGAGAAAATTCACTTACAAAATGATTTTCCCAATCCGATAGTGTACCGCCTTGTCCGATATCTAGCCACATTGCTGAGTTAAACGCGACCACTTGATCCTCCGCCTCTCGATGAGTTAATCCGTCGCGGTTCATTAAGGTTTTAATTATTCTGTTCATAAATATAAAGTACCACCAAACCTAACCGAACACAAGAAAAAAGTGAATTAAATCGAAAGTTGTCGTAAGTCGTTGGCTATCAGGCACTTATGGCGCCCGGGGCGCTGTAAGTCGTTGACTATCAGTGGGTTATACAACTTATACCCCCACAAAAAAGCCCCTCCGACAACGGGAGGGGCTGTATTTGGCAAGATCGTATTTATCGTCCTCGCTTTTCCAATTGATACAATTTATCCAAAAGGCCCATATGCTGAGATTTTAGGTTATAATAATCCGGAGTGTTCTCTCCGTAAATCTCGCGCACTGCGAGTTGATATCCAAGTTTACGAATGTTGTCCTGTAGTGTTTTAATTGACATAATTTTTATCCTCTGTTAAGTGAAATGACGCGATCATAGCGAAAAGAACGGATTCCGCCTTTGTTGAAGCAATAAGCTCTAAAGCCCGCAACCGAAAGACCTTCCTTCGAATTGCCGAACTCGTTCTTGTGTTTTGGTTTAGTGATGGTGTACATCTGAGTGACTCCGTTAGCCTTGGTATAAAGCACTTGGTAGCGCGCATTAAATAGACTAAGAATTTTGTTTAATAACTTCTTCATTTTCTTCTTCTCCTGTGATAGGGTTTTGATTGTAGTGGTTGTAAGCATCAGTCACTTCTTGTGCTGATTCGAAACTTACAGAAATAATATCTCTTGTGTTGTATGGGTGGTAATCTGTGGAAGACTCTTCAAAGAATAACTCCCAAAGCTCGCTTACTTCATCCCATGTTGGTAAATCTAGTGGTCTGCCGATGCAGGTTGCTTCTATGTAATTGTTTTTCATTCTTCTATATTATATATGCCGAAGTGGTTTGCAAGCTTTAAAATGTTAGAATCTTCATTAAAAAAGTGGTAAGCATATGTGAGTAGTGCCTCTTTACTCCTGTCGTTGTAATCTCTAATCTCATCATAAATCTCAAAAATATTGAGATTCCAATTCCATGATTCTACTATGTCTGACACTTTCTCTCCGTCTACCAAGAGAGAGCCTGTCTGATCCATAGCTTGTTGCTTTGTTAATTTTGTATAAGTAGTAGTCATAGTGATGCCCCTTCCATTGAGCCGTTAAGGCATAGTTCGTATTCTAGTGATTGTAAATCAACAATAATGTCCGCAAGGACTTCTTCTGCTGATTGTACTGTGAATCCATCCACGCCAAGTTCTTGTCCGCGTTCGACATTAGCCTTGTCCATAGCATCTGCATATCTAAGGTTTCCGTCAACGAGATGGCGAATGGTTTGTATAACTTTTTCTTGTGTCATCATATAAACAATATAGGTTATCTGAGTGCGGTTGTCAACTCATTTTGAAACTTTTTTGCTTCAACTAAATCTTTTAAGTCGAAGCTAATAGATACAAGGTTTTCATTGATGTTCTTCATTACCTTGACGAGATCCTCCATGTTTGCATGTCTGCGGTGTTCCAGCATCTCATCGCTGAGTCCGTCAATGGCGGTTTTAATTGCATATATTTCTTCTTTCATTTAACTATACATTACTCCTTCTAATTCTGATTGCAACCATAATATGGCTTTTTGTCTGATGTCACAGTGTGAGACTTCAGTAAATACATTGTCATTGACTCGAAGATAAAGATCGTTTCCGTTCTTTTTCTCTGTCTCTAGGTCGTTTTCTTTATACCACTTTTGGGCATAATCTATCATTCTTTGTTCGTGGCTCATTTTAATCCTCGCTGTTTATGTAAGCATTGTATAGTTTTAATAAATCTGCATCAGATCCATGTTCAATGATGCTCATTAGGTAGTCGACAATTTCTTCTTTGTTCATGATATATAGGCGGTTACTTGGTTGTGTGATAATAAAACTTCATCTGCATAGTATACAAAACTTTCATCCTTCTTGTCAACAAAAGTTTCATACTTATAGGGGTTGTATGTTACCTCAACTTCTCTAGTGGCAACTTGGGGATTGCGGGATACATTCTCAGCATCCTGAAGATAACCCTTGACAAAAGCATGGACATTCTTACGCTTCTCACGAAGAACCTTTTCTCTGCCCTTGATGTCAACATGGAAATAGCAATCCCAAAGTCCAATACTTTCTCCCCTGGGAATGTGAGCCTTAACTAAACCATGTTGCTTGATGCTCCAACAATCCTTGTGTAGATTCTTGTAAACATATACGGGGCGATTCTTTTTAATCGTGTATCTTGGGTCTTGTTGGTTTCTCTTAATCATATAACTACAATAAGGTAGTTTTTTAATAACTGCAAGAAAAAAATGCGATTAAATGAAAATAGTTGTAAACCGTTGAGTACCAACACTTTATGGCGCCCGGGGCGCCGTAAGTCATTGACTATCAACAACTTATGAAACTATGTGGCACAAAAAAACCCCCTCCCGAAGGAGGGGGCGAACCAACAACATATAACTAACCTATAAAACCTCTACCAACTCGCCTTCTTCAACCTCCATGTCAAGAGTATTGTCGACATGATTATTGATATCGAAACTAACTTCGCCATCGAGAACAGAATGCAAAGCATCTGACCTATTAGGAAGCTGAACAAGATTGCCCTTGTACACTTCTGTGAAAGCATTGTAAAGAGAATTAACATTGCGATCCCAAAATTCGGGATGATCGGAAGACTCCCATTGATCGACAACATCAATGATTTTAGATTTCGGCAATGCCCCTGCTTTGCAGGCGCGAATTACTATATCATTAGCTTGTGCATTGCTAATCTCTAAATTCTTGTAAGCCTCTATTCTTGAGTCTTGACCATGCCAAAAGCCAAAAAGCTTACCGAGTGCGCGATTGATTGTAAAATCAAGATCGTTAAGAATGTTTCGAGTATGACGACGCGCAAGCTTGATCGTATTGGTAAAAATTAAATTGTCACAAACAAATGGCGCGTCACCTGCACACAATCCCGCAGGAAAAGTTTTGTCGTGAGAATTGCGGATGCCAACTACACAACCACGATCAGTTGAAACCCTGTTAGGGTGATCAACCGAAAATAATCCGAAGTAATGCTTGCGATCCCTAGCAAGAGAGTGAACCTCATCTTGAATCGTAAAACCATTGGAATCAAGAAACCCTTTGGTGCGCTCAACTACATCATGGTGAGCGATAGGTTGGTAAGAAACGGCTCGCTCGCCATTGGCATTTTCTTTTTTGCGATACTCTACGGGTGGAGTAGGAACTCCAACAACTTGGTCAAATTCTACAAGAGTACGATTACCTCCGCAGATGTTAAGGTTAACAGATTTGCGAGGAGCGGTAGTGATGTTTTGTTCGTTATTCATAATGTTGATAATATAGTAATGATTGTTTTTGTCAATGGTTAATTTTAATTGTTGTAAGTTTTTTTTAGTTGGTCGTAGGCATAAGCTTTTCCTGCGATACTTTCAAAAACTTCTTTTAATAAAGAGTAGCCTAATAAATCCCTAGCATCTAAATCTGCTTTGTCAATGATATTGGTCTCTAATAATTCAGTCGCTGTATCCATTGCTTGTATGGAATCTAAATTACTAAAGTCGATCTCTGTGTCGTCTTCGTTGTGTGAGTTAGGTATATAATACATAATTTTTCTTGTGTTTAAGTTTGCGGTCTAAAACTTTGTTATTCATCTTGAAGGCTCTTGCCTTAGTGAAAAGGATTGGTTTTCTTACTTTTACTTCTCTCGCTTTCATATATACATACTAGGCTAGTTTTTTAATTATAGCAAGAAAAAAGTTCGACTAAATGAAAATAGTCGTAAGTCTTTGGCTATCAGGCGCTTATGGCGCCAGGGGCGCCGTAACCCCTTGACTATCAAAACTTTATAAAACTTAATTTTAAAAAACAAAAATTTTAATAATAATTATTTTATATATTATTATGTATTGTATTTATTACATTGTATGTGTTGTTATTATGTATATTTGGGAGTGATGTATTTAATGGTGAGGTATTTGTAAGCAATAGAGTTATTGTTTACAGAGTATAGTTGCGATAACGAGAGTGAGAATAATTTTAATGCAGATAATCATTAATAATTTTAATTGTAATTAAAAAGAAAACCCCGCCCCCAAAAATAGGGACGAGGCATACATCATACAACTAAAATGCTCTTAAAGATTCAATGGCTTGCTTAACTGCAAAAGGTACAAATGGAGAGGTGCTCATGCCATCTAATGTTCTTGCTGGAATTGATACATCACGAACATAGTCGCCCGCTTCCTCGACATAGTCCATTCGAGCTTTAGTGTCGCAAGCTTGAGCGATATATCTGTCGCATCCGCATCGGATAAGAAGTGGAAGGTTAGGCATCTCAACTTCTAATAAGTCGAGATCTTCTTTAGTAACGAAACCAAATTGTTGTTTGGAGAGAACTTTTAATAATGTTTTAATCATAAGAACACAATAACGGATTGAACGTGTCGCGTCAAATAAAAAACCCCTGAATAGGAATTAAATTACTGACCTACTCAGGGGTTGGGTGATGGGGAAAGGGTGTGGGGAGGGACTACTAAATACCCTCGACTTTCGGTGTGAACTTTAGTTCAGTGGTTATCCTAATCGAACTACACTTGGATTGGTCATCCTACTTCAGACATTTGTCCATCAGTACCCCGCCACAGAGAAGCATATACCTTATCTCGAACACAAAGAGATTACTCGGTCACCCACAGGAAGGATTATAAGCCCTTCCAAAGTTTATTTGAACTAAAATTAATTCAAATTTAAAATGTAAAAGATCAATTATTTTATTTACTTGAGTTTGTTTCTCAATTTTGATTATGTATATATAATACTATATATTTGGTTATTTGTCAAGTATTGTTTTAAGCTTTTGCTAACTTTAATGCTCGCGCGGCTTTGATTTCCTTGAGCCTACGATCTGCTTCGCGTTGTTGTGCGAAGATACTATCGGTAACTACCGATCCGAAGTTGGCGAACTTTGCTCCACGGATATAACTTCCGCTTTTAACATTGTTCATAATTGAAGTGGCTTGTGCGCATTTTGCTATGTTCATAATAATATTGTGTGAGTGATTGATGGTTAATATAAAACTACTATAATAGAGGATATGAGATGTGTCAAGTGGGAAAATACTCTAATTTATCTAAGCATGGTTCATGCTTGTCGATATGATCTAGGTATCTTTGAATTTCGTGTTCAACGCGAAACCAACTCTCATTGGATGCAAAGAAAGATAATTCGCTCACAAAATTGCACCAATTATCGCAAACTGAGTAAACAAGGCGATCTTCTTCTTTATCTTTGGGATGATTATATATAAATGGTTTGGCGCACCAATTTCCACTATCTTCAAATGATAGACCTAGTCTCGCATAAGGAGAAAGAGTTGATGCCCAATCGATTTCTGTTGCAAACAAAGCATCAGTAAACCATTCTTTCTTATCTTGTGAATCGAATTCATTCCAATCAGGAGTTTCTTCGTCTTGCTCAATCCAAGCAACTTCTTTGTGGCAAATCTCTTTAATTTTATTTACAATTAATTTTATGTCTCTCATATTTTCCTTTCGTTGGTGATTAATGAAACCCTACTATATAGGGGTGCAGAAGTAATGTCAACCCCCTTTTTGTAATAATCTGCATTCTTTTAGGATTTGTTTCAATTTAAAAAATGCTTGGTCGGGCGGAAACAACTTAGCGTTAGCTTCAGAAGTGGTCGAGCGATATAAATCTTCCACGAACTCCTCTGCTTTAACCAAATTAATTAAAGTAATTTCTTTTGTAGTTAATTTATCATACATCTCTTCTTTTGAATCGAATAGACCTATGTTTTTAATTTCTTGTTGTTCTGCTATGTTTTTAATTTCTGTCATACCTACTACTATATGGAGTTATATTTTAATGTCAATACCTTTTATTAAATAAAGTTAAATCAAATCAAATTTAATTTTAATTAACTTATAAGTTATTGATTATTAAGGCTTTATGATGCCCTAGAGTAAACTAAAATGTTGTGTCCCCTGTGTCCCGATTATTTATTTGCAAAAATTTCTTTTACAATTATTTCGGGGCGTGTACTATTTGGCATGAGACATATTATAATTCGTTATTTAGTGAAAGAACTAAAAAAAGGCATGATCCATTATGAAGTTAATGGAACTCCAGAAAAGAGGATGTTTAGAATAAATTCGTTAGCGGTATATCAATACACAAAGCTAACTAAAATTAAAAAATGTAAATTATTTATTAAAATTTTATTCAAAATTATTTTGAACAAGTAGTTTATCTTGTATCATATCATTAATATAATACTCATTATCGAATAAACCTTTAATGCTTTTGCCGTTATTTGTGAGTTTATTTAACTCGTTTTTAACTTGAGTTATTTCGACTTCTGCGAGTTCTAATACCTGTTTCTTGGTTATTTTCTCGCCTGTCTCTTGGTTTATTAATCCCTTGCGACCATCGACTTCCTTGTGGAGTCGTTGAGCTTCCGCTTGTAAGGTCAACAGATCATCAAGACATTTATTTATTTGTTTTGCAGTATTCATAATTCAAATGTACACAACAGATAGTTATTTGTCAAGCCCCGAATAATATATTATATTTAAAAATTATTAAACAAAATTTTAATTTAAATTATTTGGGTGCTATTCATTTGTATTTCTTTATATTAAATGGGGGGCATAAGCATACTATGTTATTTGGGATGTCTAGTATTGGTTCTATAATCAATGTGGCATAAACCTCCTCATCGTTGTCTGCTTCATACCAATCAACACTATTAAGGATGTGTGTCGGCTCGATAGGGTTATCGCCCTTAGCCCCGAAGATATGCACGAACTCTGCCCCTAGGCAAGCCTCTACATGGGCTACACTCGCTTTTCCTGCATCATCCATACCTAAGTATACTAAATTATTATTTGGCTTAAATCAATTAAAATATGCCAAACTACTCTAAAAGATATTAAAACAAATTAAAATACTTTATTTGAATTAAAATTTATTATAATTATTTGGGGGCTATTCAATATACTTTGTTCAGACTTGTTACCTCTTGCCCCGCCACTTTATTTGAATTGTTTTTATTTAAAGTTAATTTTTAATTAATATATATGCACAAAATATTGTTAAAGCTATTGTTATAAACACTTTATTTGAATTAAAATTTATTCAAGTTATTTTGTTTATTGCTTTTAACTTCTTTATCTTCCATTATTGGATAGCCAAATTTATTATATTTTATTTTTTGTTCAATTATTTCGGGGCTATTATTTTTATTTGAATAAAATTTTTGTTTAATTAATTTATAAAAGCTATTGAATTTTGTTTTTAGTTTGTTTGTTTTCATTGAGTAGATTTTTTTTTTAAGTTAAAAAAGTTAATTTGAATAAAATTTTGATAGAATTAAGTCCGCCACATCACATTTTAACCTATTTTTAATATTCACACAGGGATTTTTGTATTTGGTCTATATATAGTCTATTATACTAGGGGTAATGGATGTGTTGTTATCATTGAAGGTAATTATAAAGGAATTATAAATAAGGTTCAATGAAATTATAAAAAAGGTTTCCGCTTTTATGTGGTTACGGAATAGGCGATGAAACTAACCACAAGCAACAAATAACTCGCGCCACAATGCCTTGTTGGAAGATTAAATAGGAGTATAATCAACCAAAATTTTTATTATATATTTACAATTTTAATTTTTTAATTATTGTTATTTTGTTTTTTATTATCTTTATATGTATAAGCCCTAATATTAGAGAATAGTTTTCTTACTATGTAGGTTAAACTACTTGTTATCATCTCTAACGATTCCATTTATGGCATTATATTCATCCACTACTTGTATAAGTTTGTTCGTAGACTCTACCATTTCTCTTTCAGCTTCGATTGCTCCTTCGTGCTTCTTTAGGAAAGCAAGAAATTCGGGAGTAGGTTCTTTGCCGTCAAATTTAAAGTTTCGCTTTTGAGCTTCCTTGATCATTTCACCATGACCACTCATTTTAAAGGTAGCGTTACGAAATGCAACCGCACTTTCCACAATTTTATCTTTAATATCAGACATAATTAATTAATCTCAAATAAATATAATGGTTTATCTTCATTTACTAATACATTGTAATCTGTATCATTGTCAACTATATCTTTGATTTGAGAACAAGTTAAATTTCTATCTCTTGATGCTTTAATGTCGGCAAGATGTTTTAATGTCACCTTTTGCCCCGAAGTTAGACGATTACCAATATAAATATTATATGTAGTAACTAGATCAAGGTCTAAGTTATCATCTTCTTCGTAATCATCTTCTTCATCTACATAATCATAGTCATCTTCATAGTCATCTTCTTCATCATCGATAAAGTTTATATCATTATCTGACCCATAGATAGGTTGATTAGCCTCATAGACAGGTCTACTTAACTCTTTCTTTTGGTCAGTAATGTCTGCGATCACATTATACTTGGAAACTCGCAATTTTTGGAAGTTGCAATCAGTAGGAACTGAAACTGCATCAGCAGGATCAAACTCTACAAGAAGCAATTTACCATCTTCGCCCGACCAACCACTAGCATAATCGAAACTACCAACATGAAGACCGAAAGAACAATGATTGTCCTTGTTGTCATCTACACAACGACGTGCAACCTCGATAGTCGCGCCAACTTCATTGAGAATTTGGTGACGTTCATTGGTTTCACCTTGTACAACAATGGTATCTGCATTGCCTGTTGAAGACCAATAGTCGGATTGTACACCTTTGTAGCCCAAAACTTTACCTTCGGGAGTGGTTGGAAGAGACTTGTAGCCCAAAAATGTATACAATTCCGCAACACTATTAGCACTTGGATTGGCTTGCAATCGAGTAATAAAGTTTACGATTGGAGCAGAATCTTTCATTCCACTACGAAGCATATCAATAAGCTTGTCGACAACAACGCCATGCAAGCGATGACCTTTATAATAAACAACCTCATCCTTGATCTCAATATCGCCTTGAACAAAGTTCTCGATTGACTTTTTAATGTCGAGCAGATCACCTAGATCGTCATATCTAGCTTCAAGCAATGCTTTGTTAGCTAGTTCAAAGTTGGCATTTTCCTTACGTAATGTATAAGGTTTGCCTTCCCAAAAGATGGTGAGTGAATTTTCGCTTGTAATATATGGTACTTGTTTCATAATTTTTAATCTGATTGTTTAATTGTTATATATCCTACTATATAGATTAATGTTGTTTTGTCAATAGTTTTTTTTCTGATTTCTGTTTTTTTTAAAAAGTTTGGGGAAAGGGAGCAATCACTCCCCCTCTCCCCTATTTTGGTCACACAAGGAAATATAGTCAAGAACATTTTGCATAATGTTACCGAAATTACGATCTTCAGTTAGATTAGAACTATAACTTACTGAACTAGCAACCATCTTGAGCAAAGGATAATTAGCTTCAATTTCCTTGTAATTATTCTCGTAGGCATCTACATCTACATTTAAATTTAAGAAATTTTCGAGCCAATTAAAGTCCTTATGAGTCACAAGACACACACATTGATTAAGAAAATGCTTGACATTATCCAAGTTTCTTGCCTTGTAGTCTATGAGAAAACGATTTAACACATGATCTTCACCAAGTGAACTTGTATCAAGCGAGCGATTGGAAAGAAAATTATTCCAATGATAGTCCATATGGACATCAGCTTTATCGAGTTGATTTTTACGTACAATTAACTTTGCATCATTCTTTTTTGAGCGAATGTGGTTTTTGGCGAAATCGACATACATATCTTCCCAAGAAATCCATAAATCAGTATCTAGTTTAGATACATCCTTTGAGCGAATGCCATAGACATCTAGCATTGGATCATTTTCATCTGCTTGTAAATTCTTGCGAATTAACTTTGTAGTCTTGAGAACTTTTTCATTGTCGAATTCATCACTATCAACTTTGTAGTTCTTGATGGCAACATAAACATTCTTACCCTTGTAATTAGATTGACCATCAAATTCTAGGCTTGACAATGGTGCTTTTACGTCTTCCCAAAAATCTGCATTGCGATATGGTTGATAACCATTAAAGTTCATTTTGAACAAAGGAACATTTGCACGACTTTGACCTTTACCACTAGCAACACGATTAGGTTTTTCCTTCTCGACTTCAGAACTATTGAAAAGATATTTTTCGTTAATTAAGTCACGATGACATTCATCATCGAACCATGCCCAACCCGAACCATTTTTGGGGTGAACAATATAAACATTCTTTAGTTCGGAGTCATTGTTCATCATTGTACGAACTCTAAGATTGTTGCCATGAGAAGAATCTAAATCTTGAATCAAGATTGCGGTATCATCTTGACAAACAACTCTATTAGTCTTTTGACTTTGCACCTTGAAACCATTACGCGCATCTTTATCTTCATTTTTTTGCGATAAAGTAATAATTACATCGTCATGCAAATCGTATGGACGATCAAAAGTTGAAGAGTTAACACTATAACCTTGCCATTCAAATGCTTGACCAAAGCTAGAACGAATGCCATAAGGTAAACTATTTAGTACGATTGCATAGTTGCGTTTAGCATCAAAGTAGCAAGTAGAACTTGAAAGTTTTTCGACTGCAATTACTTTTATATCTTTAGCAACTTTAAACAAAATTTTGCACAATGATTTTTGTGTTGCTTTGTTGTACTCTAAAGCCTCACGACTATGATGCAACTTTACTGAACCAAGTGGCACACGAAATACAAAGTTGCGATCACTAATTAATTCAGTAACAATTTTGCGGATTTTTTCATCAGCAATAAAGTTGTCTACATTGATTGCATTGGCATCGAGTTTGTACTTGACTCTACCCATAAGAATAGAAGCATGATAATGACCATAACCATAATGATTCCTATCCTCTTCAACAAAGAACCATGAATCATCATCTGCACCGAAAGATTTCTTGACTTCGGGAATAAAATGCTCTTCTACACCAAGAAACTTGGGCATATCTTTTTGTGGAAAGAATCGGAAGAAGTCTTGCACAACGTTACGAAATTCACTAATGTCACTTTCTGCAACTGCAACTTCGATTGACAATCCTGTTGGCTCATTAGTTGGCTCGGAAAACAATTTGGAAATCTTGGTATCGTCATCATCATTAACAAATACATTGTAAGATGTCTTGAGTCCACCATGATAAGAAACACAAGTAAAGTTTTCACCATAAGACAATGGAGCAAACTTACCGATACCGAAAGCACCGATATAGTTATTAGATTCGCGCTTGGTGCTTTTACCATACTTGGAATAAAGACCGAAAACATCTTCTTCACTAAGTCCACCCCCGAAATCACGAACCGCAAAGGTTGGACTTAAAGAGGTTGGTACTTTGATTTCGATTTGGCACGTAGAATTTGCTTCTCTGTTCGCGTCGATTGCATTGGCACTAATTTCGCGTACTACTGCGAGTCGAGTGTTGGAATAATTGTTTCTTAGTAGCGAAGCTACATAACGCATATCTTCTGCATCTATTGTGCAGTTGACACTTTCAAAGTTGTGACTACTTGTGACTTGTGTTTTTTCTTGTGTGATTATCATTTTTGTTTCCTTTGTGATTGTTAAGTATGATTGAAGTATGACAGATTTTTAGGTTATGTCAACACCTTTTTTAAAATTTCTTAATTTTATCTGCTCCCCCCATTTATACCTTCTAATCTATTATATTGAGCTTGATAGTTATAACCTTCAATAATTTCTTGTTCAACTAAATCATTGATTCTGCTAACATCTTCTATTTCTATATCGAAATATGTTTCAATAGCATGAGCTATATCTTCAACACAATCGTTGAATGCTTCGGTTTGAGTAAATCCATTTTTTGTTTTTGCAATTTTCATGTCGATATTTTCTCCTTTTGTAAACGTGTTGTTGATAATATGTACTCAACATAAACAGATTAATTAGAGTTGTCAATACTTAAATGCATTTGTTCAAAAAGAGCAGAATCTTCCTCTACTTCTTTGATCTCTACTTTAATATCGGGTAAATCTTCATTGTTTTTAAAAGTAAATTCCAATGGTTGCCCCCCTAATAACCCTACGATTTCTTCGTGAGTTATCCCTAATTGTATCTTGTATTTATTCATTTTCGTGTTTGTCTATTAAATCTTCCAAGTCCCATTCAGATAAATGCTCGAAATTTTCTGTGGATTTAAATGACCCATCTAAATAGGTTGCTCCACCCATGCCATCGTTACATATTTCGACGCCATCTATATTTGTTTTACATTGATAACCAATGCCTTTGTTGGTTTGAAAATATCTTATGCTTGTTACTTTCATGCTATTTCCAATCTATAATATTCGTTCTCTATTAGTTCTGCTTCGGTAAGGCTATCAAGACCATTATAATTTTCATAAACTTCACGAATGTAATCTAAACCTTTTCCAACATAAAATGCAGGAGTATAATCTTCTTCTTCGTGCAAACCATTTAATCTGTCTACCTCAAGGATATAATCTAACATTTTTTGTGGCTCGATATTCCAAACTTTTCTTACATATTTCATTTTATATATTCTCTTTCTCTTAAATTTTCTTCAAACTCTACGCGGAAATGATTAAGCCAATTAGGGCAATCTTCAGCAATTTCTGCGACAATCTTCCAAGGATCACCTATAAAATTGTCAATGTCAACATCATAATAGAATTTAATTTGTTCTACTAATGGCATATCTTTTATGTATTGTTCGTATGTTGGTAATTCCATGATTACATTATCATAGTATTCGCACTCATCTTCATTTGTGCCATCATATATTGGTTGTTTCATATTTTCTAAACTAGGTTAATTTGCATGATATGTCAAGCATTTTTATGTGTTTTGGGTAAAAAGTTTGTATTTAAGTATGAAAACTATTATTCTGCATCTTTTATCATGCAATTATTGTAATCTACCCCCTGCATCTAATACATTGCGAAGACAACTAGATTGACCTGCGCGAGCAGTAACTTTCTTGGCATGGGCGAATGCACTTGGATCATTAAATGTTTGCATGACCATAGTCGATTTGTCAAGATAAACATTAAGACCCTTCTTGGGGATCGAGTTGGCAACCTTGGTTGCATTGGTGATTGATTTTTGTATATCTGCTAAGAATGCTTGCGCGGTATCCATAATTTTTCTTTTGTTAGTGTGATTAATAAGAAAGACAATAAATGAAGTGATTGCTATTGTCAATACTATTTTACATATTTTTTAATTTCACCATTTTTTAAACTCAATTCACTTTCTATATTTTCCGCCATATTTTGACCGACAGATATTTCGTGATCTTTAGACAGGGTATTTAATAATTGAGCTAAATTTTTACCTGTTTTAATTCTATAATCTTGTCCTGCAAGAAATAAATTTTCAGTAGTCATCAAAGTAAGATCATCTATCTTAATTAAAATGTAATTTACTGAATCTGTGCTACCTCGTACTCCTA
>Ga0315331_10000047_pt1 | contig 58254 bp, 58 predicted proteins | sample M160m34915metaG_FD_203456 | JGI IMG/M metagenome (GOLD analysis project Ga0315331, IMG submission 203456) | Ammonia-oxidizing marine archaeal communities from Monterey Bay, California, United States - M1 60m 34915 | ecosystem: Environmental > Aquatic > Marine > Intertidal zone | place: USA...
CTGTCGTTGGCCACATCTATGCCCTGCGAAACCTCGTAGAACGATGCTTCAATAAGCTGAAAAACGCATGCCGCCGCGCAACACGGTACGATAAAACGACTGAAAGTTACCTTGGACTTGTCCAACTCGCCGCTGCCAGGCTCTGGATAAGACACTTGTCAAATTGACCTAATCATCGCGCCTACTCCAAGTGTTTCAGCAAACATATCAGCTGCCCCGATGGGATATCCGGGGAGGCGCGCCCCTCAATCTACTCGTCGGGCAAACCGTTTAAGTGCAAACGATATTACGATAGCCATCTTCTTTTACTTTATCGCAGAATTCGCGATAAGCTGGATGCCCGCCGCTATAACGCATAATTTTTGGCTTCTGTTTGTCCGCCAAATTTCTATTCACCCCGGTCATCCACGACCCGATTTCGTTAGCCAGAAGCCCTTCTCCTAGCGACATCACATGACTGGTCCATTCATCCATGCCGACCTCTGTTGTGTCGACCCGAGCTTTCTGGTTTTCAACTACATATTCAATGAGGTCAGAAACCCATTCCACACTGTATTCTGCTGTTCTTGTGTAGTTGCCAAGTCCGGAATGCGGGCCCATGCAAATGAACATGTTTGGGAAATCGGCAACCAAAACGCCCAGATAGGTTACTGGACCGTCCCGCCAAAATTCACGCAATTTCTTTCCGCCCAAGCCGTCAATGTCAATGCGCTCAAACGCGCCGGTAATGGCATCAAATCCGGTTGCGTAAATCAAAACATCGAAAGGAATATCCGAAGAGTCCGTGCGGACGCCACTTTCAATTATTTCTCTGATGGGGTTCTCGTTTATATCTACAAGATGCACATTGTCTCTATTAAACGTTTCATAGTATCCAGTTTCTTGAGGAACCCTTCTGGTTCCAAAGCCATGATCCTTGGGAATAAGCCTTTCTGCTACCGCCGGGTCGTTAACCCGCGATCTAATTTTCTCAGCTAAAAATGCGCTCATGAGCGCATTTGCAGTGCGGTCGGTCAGCATATCGCTGAAATTGCCTTGCCAAATGCCAAACCCCGGTTCGGCATACAATTTCTCCCAGAATTCCAGTCTCTCTTGTTCTGTAACTTCAAATGTTGTTCTTGGGTCAGTTGAATGGATGTAGCAGCCGGGTGTTTGCCTGCACAGCTCCAATATATCACCATAATTAGATTTTATTTCCTGCATTCTATCGTGAGATATTTTTTTATTATGGAGAGGCGTGCACCAATTCGGAGTCCTTTGAAAGACAGTTAAATCGCCAACGACTTTGGCGATCTCCGGAATGATTTGAACAGCAGTCGCGCCCGTACCGATGATTCCAACTTTCTTCCCAGCCAAATCCACATCATCCTGCGGCCATTTGTGTGTATGATAAGCAGTACCTTTGAATGAGCTGACGCCAGGTATATTCGGCATAACAGCAGCTGACAGAATCCCTACAGCGGGAACAAAAAATTTCGACGTATAAGTTTCACCGTTTTCCGTTTTTATAACCCAAAAATCATGAACTTCGTCGTATTTGGCCGAAGAAACCTTTGCGTTGAACTCAATGCATGATTTGAGGTCAAGTTTGTCGGCAACAAAATTCAAATATTTCTCAGTTTCCGGCTGCGGCGCAAAATCTTCCGTCCAGTCCCATTCATCTAATATTTCTTGTGAAAAAGAATATCCATATGTCCAGCTTTCAGAATCAAATCTCGCACCGGGATAGCGGTTCCAGTACCAAGTTCCGCCGATTTTCGGAGCAGTCTCCAAACATCTGACGCGCAATCCCAGATTTCGGATCTTATATATCTGATAAAGGCCGGCTACGCCGGCGCCGACTATCACTACATCAAGATCAGGCGACATCTTCGACTCCTGTAAAAAACATAAACTGACAGTCCGATACAGGTTCCCTGTCAGCGGATTGATTTTCCAAAGTAGCGCCGGCACACCATGACCTCAAGGTGCCTTAGCCCGCATTCCCCAAATGACTTCTGGGTTTGCGCGCGCCACGCCTTAGCTACGGCCGACCACAATAAAACAAGTACGATTTATACCAGCGTCGGAGATTTTCGACCATCATGAGCTAATTCAACGGCAGCATCCTGGGATATCCAAGCGCACTCAATGCCAAAAACGTATTCGCAGAACGGTACCCGCCCTGACAAAAGACGATGATGTTCGTATGAGATGTGATGCCTTTGTTCTCATACAGAGCTTCCACCGAATCAGCCGGCAAGAGTGCTCCGTGTTCATCCAGATGATCGCGCCAGAACAGATTGATAGCACCGGGTATAGTGCCGACCTGGCGGGCGCGCTTTTCGGTGCATTCATATTCTGAACGACGCCGGACATCGACGATCACAGTGCCTTAATCATCAATCACGCGGGTGACATCAAACCGTGTAGCAAGAATTTCCACACGCCGCCCTGCTTGAAATGGCGGCGGCGTTGGTGGTCCTTTCTCTGGGCCAACCGGTGCCGCAGCTTCGCCAACACGCACAAGTTTGCGGCCCGATTCCACCCAAGCACCTAAACCGCCATCAAGCAGCCTCGAATTCGGATGATCCAGGACAGCGAGCAACCATGAGGCCGGGGACGCGCGCTCACCTCTTTAATGATCATAAACAACGACCGGCCGCTCTCGTGAAACAACGCGCGATCCGAAGAGCCCTGGGAACATGCTTAGAAAAGCTTCGAGTGGCCCCGGCGCACTATTAGTCAGGCTTATCTGATACAGATCGAGATGCTTTGAAACCTCAATACGACCCGGCACGTAGTCATCTGCGGGCCGCCAGTCCAATATCGTAACGTCATCCCGGAACGCTGACAGCGCGGCGCAGTCGATCAAATGCCGCGCGTCCAGATAGCCTTTGATACTCATAGTCCCTCACAGGGTTTGATACATCGTTCAGTCGGGCAGTTACGCGAGCGCGTCGCTGAGGCCAGCTGGTGTGAGATAGTCCCGCGCCTGTTTGCGGTTTGGATCAGCGCCACTTTGAAAGCCAACAAAGCGCCCACTGGCTTTGTCCCACCGATTGCGCGGGACTGATTTAATGTTGGCACCGTAAATGTGCAGGCTGGTCGCAGGGATATCGCCCAGACACTCAACTTGGTGAAATGCATTACGCGCAGGTGCCGCGACGCTGACCTCGCCAGGACCATTGCGAACGGTTTCGGTCTCGATGGGGCAACCAGAAAGGTCATCAGGAACCGTGTAGCGCCGCTCAAGCTCTTCCCCTTCTAGGACCACAAACACGCCCCAACAGCAATGGTTATGGATAGGCGCAATCTGCCCCGGCGCGAAGATATCAATCACAATAGAAAGGTCTTCCGCCGCATTGATGTAAAGCTGATAGGAGGAATAGGGTGCCCCCGGCTGCAACCGCCGAAAATTCGGGTCTGACATTGTCCACTGGCTGGCCAGGTCCTTCGTCAAAGCAGCAACAGCATCCCTGGTTTCCATCGGCTTGTTCCGCGCCTGGACCTGCTTTTCGCAAGCCGCCACAAATTCAATAAAAGCGGTGTCGCCAGCTGCAATTGCAGGATCGGTATCAGACATGTCATTCTCCTTCACTAAACTTTGGCCATTATCAATCTGGCGTCTGGTGATGGCGGTCAAGTTTCTGGTCTCTGCAGCTTAAGCACGTTCGACCCGGTAACGCGCGCGCGGAGAATGCACGCACAGGGCTATACCCTACGTATTACGCTCCACGACGATGCTTTCTGCGTTAGCGAAGCGCAATTAGCCTTTAACGGTTTGTTCACCACCATAAACGTCTGGATGCACGGTCACTGATGCGCCAACCGTGAGGCCTTGCGGATTCTTGGGGGCGACGCCGGATTCGGCGATAGGTTCCAGGCCCTTGGTGCGGGCGATGGCGTCCTCTGCGCTCACGCTGGTCGTGGTACCATGGCCAAGCGCGCGGATAGCATCTTCCCACCGAACCAGGTTTGGGAATTCGGACAAATATGGAGGAACCTCCTTCCTATCGCCCACGAATGAACCAAACGACATAGTATATCTGTGCGTCGATAGCAGCCGGCCCTGGCTCCAGCAGAAACGAGCGCCCATCCTTCAGTTGATCGTCCACCCAAGCCAGTGGTGCACGCATTTGCGCCACGAGATGCTGCAGTTGGGCATTCGCCCGTTTTAAGCCTTCAGCCCAAGCTTCCCCCAGATACAGGCGGCCCCGGTCCTCAGCGAAGTCCTTAGGCAGATTATCGCCCGCGGAGCGAAGCACAAGCTTCACTGCCAGGTCGTACAATGCGCCGTCCGTCCAGCGGCTGAGACACCACATTAATCCGGCTTCAGGCGTCGGCATGAACGATGGCTCTGGGTGGCGTCGCTCAAACTCGCGAATGATGCATTGGCTGTCTCTATAGATGTCAGTGCCAATCTACATCACTGGTGTGCGCCGGTATCCGCCTGTCAGCGGCGTCAGCAACGGTTTTGGGGTTATCCGCGGGATCTCGACGTCGCGCCAACCGAGCCCTTTGATGCCAATAGCCACGCGCACCTTTTCAGCCACAAGGGATTGCGGATAGTTATGGAGGATAATCTACGAAGCTGGATCGACCATATCTCGATTCCTTTTAATCTAAGGGATGGTCCTAGCACGAACGCATCGGGCGATTATCTAAAGGAAGCGACAGGAATGGAACCGCATGGCGCTTCTGACTTTTTGTACTGAGATGGACGCACATCATTGCAACGGAGTTGATTAATATTATGAGCGGGTCACCCCCTTCTCACAGGCTAGCTGCCGCCTTATTCGCAAGCGTTGGTTTGATGGCCGCCACCGCTCACGTGCTTGCCAGCGAAGCGGAGAATTTGCGCTTGTGGCGGGAAGTGCTGCCGCTTGCCGCCCTTGTCAGCGCCGTTTTGGGTGCAGTTTTTCGACCGATTGGTTGGCTCAGGGGCGCGCTTACCGCATGTGTGGCAGTGTTTGTTTTTGCAATTGCCTATAGCATTGCTGAAACAGCCATTTTGGCCAGCCGAAATGAGATTGCCGGGTTTTCTGAATGGGCTGCGAGCATCTTCTATTGGATGGGCGTTGTGCTTTCCAAAGCCGCAATTGGCGGGTCAGTCGCAACCCTTGCTGGCGGTGCTAGCGGCTTTTGGCTCGGTCACCGTAGCAGTAGAAACTTAAACTGAGCCAGACCAAAGCATTTCAGCAGATAGTGCAATGCTGCAATTTCCCTTACAATTGATGCGAAACCTAGCTCCAGAGCGGAAATCGTTATGAATTACATGGACCCTACAGGTGCCGAAGCACGGGACGCGATATTTGTCCGGGAGGCTGTCAACAGCTGGCTCACCGCGTTTGAGCGCGGGCTAGCGGGCGGGGATGCGGGTGCGGTCGCCGCGCTCATCGAGGATGATGGCAATTGGCGGGATGTGCTGGCATTCACCTGGCGCATCGCTCCTGCTGTCGGCGCCGAGGATATCGCTGCACGTATGGTTGCGCGCCAGCCGGTTGTGCAGGCAAAGAACTTCGAGATCAGCAAAGACCGCACACCACCGCGCCGGGTAAAACGGCTTGGGCGGGATTGCATTGAAGCGATGTTTGCGTTCGACACGGTATTTGGCCGCTGCGAAGGCGTGCTGCGGATTGCGCCCACAGGGAACGCCGGGGATGCATTCAGGGCGTGGGTCGTTTCGACCTCGCTTGAATCTCTGACGGGTTTTGAAGAGCAGATTGGCCCGAAACGCCCATCAGGTGCAGCTTATTCCCGTAACTTCGGCGGCGATAACTGGGATGGCGTGCGCGAGAATGCGCAAGCTTATGAAAACCGGGACCCGACTGTACTGGTGGTCGGCGGCGCCCAGGCAGGCCTTTCGGCCGCCGCGCGGCTCAACCAGCTTGGGGTGGATACGCTTGTTGTCGAGAAATGGCCGCGCATCGGGGACAGTTGGCGCAAACGCTACCATTCGCTAGCACTGCATAACTCGATCCACGTCAATAACCTGCCCTATCTCCCCTTCCCACCGACCTGGCCAAACTACATCCCAAAGGACATGCTTGGCCTATGGTTTGAGTTTTATGCCCAGGTGATGGAAATCAATCACTGGACCAATACAGAATTCACCAGGGGCGAATGGGATGAGGCTGGGAAATGCTGGGTCGTTACGCTCCGAACCGAAGACGGCAGCGAGCGGATCATGCGGCCTCGGCATATTGTATTCGCGAACGGCGTTAGCAGCTATCCGTTGGAGCCGACCATTCTGGGCATTGATGCCTTCAAGGGCGAAACCATCCATTCCGAAGGGTTCGATAGCGGCGCGCCTTATGCCGGCAAGCGGGCACTGGTGATCGGCACGGGATCGAGCGGCAACGACATCGCGCTCGACCTGCACAGCTTTGGCTGCGACACTACAATCGTGCAGCGGGGATCAACTACAGTCGTCTCCATCGATCCATCCGCCAAGCTGAACTATGCGCTGTATGATGAAGGCCTGCCGGTTGAGGATTGCGACCTGATAGGCACATCCGCCACGCCACCGATGACAGTCAAAGGCTATCAGCTGGCCGTAAAACGCATGCTGGAGCTGGACAAAGACATGATCGAGGGCCTTGAAGGCATCGGCTTCAAGTTTGATGTGGGCGCGGATGGCACGGGCCACCAGATGAAATATCGCAGGCGCGGCGGCGGTTATAATCTGGACGCAGGCAGTTCGGCCCTCATGATCAAAGGCGAGATTGGCCTGCTCCAAGATGATGCGATTGAACGCTATTGCGAAGACGGCGCATTGTTGAAGGACGGCACGCTTGTACCCGCAGACGTGATCGTGCTCGCCACCGGATATTACCCGCAGGGGGAGCTGGTGCGCCGCGCACTCGGCCAGGACATGGCGGACAAGATTGGCCCGATTTGGGGTGAGGATGCGGATGGGGAGCTTGCCAACATGTTCAAGCGCACGCCCCAAGAAGGTGTGTGGTTCATTGCTGGCAGCCTGACCCAGGCCCGCGTTTATTCCAAATATATGGCGCTACAGATCAAAGCCCTCGAAGAAGGCTTGGTCGATACCGATCCTGCAGGATAGTGCCTTAAGACGGCGACCAATTGTAGACCTTAGCACAGGCACCGCCCATCAGCATGGCGCGTTCGTCTGCGGTTAGCCGGTCCGTCTCCACAAATGGTTTGACACCCTGCTCGTAGTTCAGGACAGCATAGGCGCGTGTCCAATCCGTGCCCCAAAGGCAGCGGTCGATGCCCCAGGCATCAAAAATGCGGGCGAGCGGGTCCCAGATATCTGGGTAGGGGTAGCCTGCTTTGGAAAGCGTGCAGGCACCGCTAATCTTGATAACGGCGTTCTCCCGCTTTGCCATTTCCAACACTTTGGGCAGGTTCTCAAACGGTGCATCAGGTGTTGGCGGCGTGCGCGGCTGCTTAATGCCCAGATGGTCAATAACGAAACGCGTGTTTGGGTGCCGATCAATGATCGCCATGCCGAGATCCATATTCCCCCAGCAAAGGAAGTTCACCGGAAAGTCATTGCGTGCTGCTTCGGTCAGGATCCTGCTAATGCCGGGGTCATCGGCTTTCCGGTCCGGACCCCGGTCCAGCATAATGCGCACGCCGACAGTGTCTGGAACTGATTTCCATTCGGCCATGACTTCAGCTGTGTTTGGGTCCATCCAGTCAAACGGCTTCACCAGCCCAAATTTACCCGGATGCGCCTGTTGTACGATCCGCACATAGCTATCCTCCCATTGATACAGCGAGAAGGCGGAGACCAGAATGGCACCATCTACGCCAACAGTATCCATAGCCGCCACCATTTCATCACCGGTTACATGGTCTGGCCAATTGGGAACCGAATGCCAGGGCCGCTGCACGGTGTTGGCTTCGTAGGCGTGGACCTGTGAATCAATAACGGCCATCGGCCATGCTCCTCTTTTGGGCGGAAATCAGGCCGCCTGCTGCACAATAGTTGGCTCATCCCCGACGATTGTCGTGCGGCGCATGTCGCGGGGCTCGTCTTCTGGGAAGGGGCGCGCGCGGTGCATGGTGCGGGGATTATCCCAGATCACCAGATCATGCTTCTGCCAAACGTGGGTATATACATATTCACGCTGGGTCGCGTGCTCCGTCAGGTCTTTGAGCAGCAGCATCGCCTCTGCAAGCGGCATCCCTTCAATTTCACCTGCGTGGGATGACAGATAAAGTGATGTGCGGCCCGTTGATGGATGCTGGCGCACCAGCGTTTGCCGGACGGGTGCCATGCGGGCTTGCTCCTCTGCGTCAAACGCTTCAAACCCGACAGATTTACGGGAATAAAGCTGCGAATGCCTGCAGACGAGATCAGCGATCTCAGCCTTCGTTTCATCATCCAGTGCGTCATAGGCCGCCCGCATATCCGCGAATTGCGTATTGCCGCCTTTGGAAGGAATGGCGCGCGCGTGAAGCAGGGAATACTTGGCTGGAAGCGGCTTGAATGAGCTGTCTGAATGCCAGAGCCGGTTGCCGATTCCAAATAACCGGCGCCGGTCATCCCGCGTATAAACGTTGTTCTCTTTATCCAAATTAGACACATCGGCGAACGTTGTCGGCAAACGATATTCGTGGGGCTTTCTAAGATTAGCACCAATCGAATGCTCGATCTCGCCCAGTCGTTCGGTGAACGCAACCTGGGTTTCGTCCGTGAACGTCTGCCCCCGGAAAACCAGCACGGCGAACTCGTCCATACCGTCATGGATGTCCTGCACGTCCTGGTCAGAAATTAGCTTAGTAAGGTCGATGCCTGTAACCTCACCGGCGAAACATGGACCTACTTGCTTAATTGATATCGACATGAGTTCTTCCTCCAATTGTTGCGTGCAGAGTCGCGTGAGCGTTGTATTGCGCCGTTAGGCCTGACCGTAGTGGACACGGCGATAGGCGCGGGACGGGATCAGATCATCCGTATGCACATCCCAAAGTGTGGCGGTGTTGGCCCGTTCGTGTTCCGCAAAAAGGGCGGGCATCTTGCCCATCTGTGTCACCGTGGCGCTGCGCAGGCCGAAGCCGCTTGCTGTCGCTGCCAAGTCTGTACGGCCATGGATAGCCTGCCCCGGCTCAATATTACGAGCGCGAAACTTGTGGAATTCTGCGCCATAGCCACCATCATTCATGATGTTGATCAGCATTTTAACGCCATGCCGCTGGATCGTTTCAAGCTCCTGAATATGCATGAGCAAGCTACCGTCGCCTTCGATCAGTGCCACCTTGCCGTCATTCCGCGCCGTGGCGATGCCAATGGCAGCAGGCAGGCCGGAACCGATCGCACCGAAATCGTTCACCACGTGATATTTATCCGCCGGGCGGCCCGTCATATGGGTCATCGCCATGGAGAAATAGTGCCCGCCGCCGACAACGATATCCCAATCCTTTGGGATCGCTTTATCCAGTTCCAGGACCATCTTGCGGGGATCAACCGTGTTGGCTTGAACTAGAAATTCCTTTGAGTCCGGGCTGTCCGCCGCGATCTGTGCCACGATATCGCCGGTGCGGAAGCCAGATTTCGCAACACCCCGTTCACCCACCCGTTTCAGGATGGCTTCAGCAGCGGCTCTAGCGTCTGCCCGAACATGCAGGTCCGCCGTTCGCAAGCCTTGCCAGAGACCGCGCGGATTTACATCAATCTGTGCGACTTGGGCCATCGGGTAGAGGTACCCGCCCTCTGTCGTGTAATGGCCAAGGCCAGCACCGACGCCGATCACGAGATCGGATTCGGCAAACCGTTCCCGTGCAAAATCACTGGCGAACGCCCCCGCGATATCAAGCGCGTAGGGGTTGCCGTCAAACAGTCCCTTGCCGAAAAGCGATGTCGCCAGCAGCGCACCAGATTTCTCTGCCAGTTCCTCCAGCGCGTCCTTCGCACCAGAGCGCAGCGCGCCGCGCCCAGCCAAAATAATCGGCTTCTCCGCCGCCTCAATCATATCAATCAGGCGATCGACAATGGTGGGGTCTGGGACAGGCCTTTGCGCTACCGGCACGATATCAGCCGACGGCATATAATCCGCCATATAGGGGTAATCCTGGGCCTGCAAGTCCATCGGAATGCTAAGAACGACAGGCCGTCGCTCTACCTGGGCCACCTGGAATGCTTCGCGCACGTTATCCAGCATGCGGTCAATGGAGCGAACCGGAATGTAATGCGCGCCGGTCGCGAGCGTCAGAGGTGCCATATCGATCTGCTGTAGATACCAGGCCGCACCCATGGGCGCGTCGCCAGCGAATACGACCATCGGCACGTTACCGCGCGCAGCAATGGTCAGCGCTGTCATGATCTGCGTAAACCCTGGCCCGCAGGTGGTAGTCGCAACGCCAACTTTGCCAGTTGCACGGGCATAGCCATCAGCCATAGCAGCAGCGCAATGCTCGTGCCGCGCGTGGACGACCTGGACGCCGTATTCGTCCGCCATCTTGGCTGCCCAATACATATTCGCGTCACCCATCAGCGCGTAAAGCACCTCAACGCCTTCAGCCTTGAAGGCCTGGGCCAAGACGTCTGTGACCTTCATTGACAGCATGATGCTTATCCTTTTTTGCCGAAGAGTTGGCTGACTTTTGATTTGATGATGCGCCAGAGGAGGCCAGAGGCGCTGAGCTCGCCTGCATTCTGTTTTGGTGCGCTTAGTGCTGGCTCAGGAGCTGCCAGTTCAGTTGCATCGCCACTATCGCTAACAACCGTGGCCAAGTTTTCAGAAAATTCCCCCAGCAGCGCACGCGCCACGTGGACACCGCCGGCATTGGCGAACCCCTCCAACGGGCCAGTTACATTGAACTCGCCGTCAATGGCCAGCCGCGTTTCGGTCTCGCCCGTCGCGACTATTTTGCCAGAGGCCAATGCCCGGGAGGCACCGCGTTGATCAATGCCGCGCCCATCTATCGTGCAGGTCTGCGCTTCATCATCGAAGGTCAGCGCCGCCTCGCCTCGGAAGGTTACGACCGTTGGGCCGAACTTAACGCGCACGGACCCGCGCCAAAGCCCATCATCAGAGGCTGGCGCCAATTCCGCGCCCGGAATGCAGGATGCAACAATTTCCGGATCGCTCAGCAGCGGCCATACTTTTGACGGCGGTGCGAGGATAATTGTTTCTTCGTTGAGAGAGACCATATGTGCGAAAGACCTGTCCGCCACGGATTGCAGCGGTAATCTTGAACAGCTTCACTGGTCCCCGCAATAGCGCTGGCCGTCTACGCGGCCCGTTCGTAGCGTTTGGCTAGGATACGCAGCCGGTCCTGAAATCCCGGTCGGACGCGGTCGCTCCACGGCGTATCGACCGCTTTAGACCATGCGTCTGAGTACGTTACTTCCGGCGATTCAAGATGATAGAGGGCCACATACTTCCGGCCTTCTGGAATAGCGGCTCCGCCGACAAACCGGCGCGCAGAGAGGCAGCCCGGCACAGCAGCGAGTGCAGGGATGTGCTCTTCGTCATACCAAACGTTAAAATCCGCTTCCATGTCAGGCACTACATTCATCGCGTTGACCAATAAACCGCCAGCACCTTTTGGTGGCTCCGCCGTACCGGGGAGCGTCTGCTCTCCCTCAAAGCGCAGCAGCCGGGCGCACATGCCCGTCACGCGCTTGGACCATACAGTCAAATTCTCATAGGCAATGGCCTTATAATCATCGCCCTTCAATACGTCAGGTGCTGTCAGATCATATGTCGCCACTGCATGAAGCGGATTATCAACGCTGATCCAACGCTCACACGCACCAAACCCAGGCACGGCTTTACGTTCGGGAATGTGCTCCAGATCGTACCAATCATGGAACTCATCAGCAGGCGCATTTGTGAAATCGAAACCGACTGCAAGCAATCCCCGGTTCATCATCGTTCTCCCAATTTAGATTCCTGCAGCGCTGGACCCAGCCTCACAACTTCACACCAAGTGCTGCCGCCAGAGCAGGGAAATCATCAACGATGATGTCGTGGATTGGGTTGGGCACAGGATCAGGCGACGCATCATCGCCCCATTCAAGCGGGCGCTTAACGAAGGCTGTCTTGAAGCCCTGTTTTTTCGCGGCGTCCAGATCAAAATTATGGCACGCGACCATGCAGATTTGGGATGGGTCTAACTGCAGGTAATGCGCGACGGTGTCATAAGCTTCCGGCAGCACCTTATATTTTCCGATCGCTTCGCACGAAAATACAGCGTCCCAGGACAGGCCATTACGGCGGGCCGTATCCATGATGATGCGGAAACTCAAAATCGTGAACGACGCGCACATAAAGTTCTCGCGAAGCTTTGGCAAAACGGCGGGAAAGTCTATCCAGCAGTCAAAATTATGGGGTGCCTCATAGGCGATAGCATGGCGTTCCGCTTCCGTGAAAGCTTCCAGGCCATGCTCTGCGATCACCTCTTCCAGGGCCATACGGTGCGCGCCATCAAAGTTATGATCTGGGGGCGTGTCTTTGCCGAGGTTCAGCATTTTACCCAGGCCTTGGCGGCGGATAGCGTTCGCCAGATCATGCCAGTTTCGGTCCAACCTGTGTTTGGCACCGGTCTCGCTCAGGATAGTCTTGAAACCCGTGTGCCAATCCAGGATCGTGCCGCCCGTATCAAACGTCAGGGCTCGGATATCAGGTAAACTCATCGGGATTCCTTCAGATCGGCGTTCGGCGAGACGGGAGCATGACTGCTGTTCTGACGGTCTGGCAAGTGCGCACCTTTCACAAGCCTAGCAGACATCAATATAGTACCTGCCCTAGGACCAAAGAGGAATCGCCCCGATGCCCATGGCGACCATAGAAGGCGGCAATATTCACTATTCAATCAGCGGCGACGGCCCACCGCTCGTTCTGCTATTGCCGCAAAGTGCTGGACCGGTCGGCGTCGGGCCTTTCATTGAAGGTCTTGCAAAATCCAGCATGGTTATCCGCTACGATCAGCGCGGGACGGGGCAAAGCCAGGCGCCGGATGACCCCACAGCGATCACCATGCCAGATCGCGCCAAGGAAGTGGCCGGGTTATTCGATGCGCTAGAGATACGGCAAGCGAGCCTGTTCTGCCATTCGACCGGGTGCGGCATCGGCATGGCTTTCGCTGCCGCCTTTCCTGATCAGCTCAAAAACCTCGTGCTGGCATCGCCTTGGTCCCATGGCGACGAGCACCTGACAGGCATGCAGAACCTGCGCGTTGCTGCCACCAGAGCGCTGGGACCACAGGACTATGCCCACTTTAATGCCAGCCTGCTGTTTCCGCCAGATTATCGCCGCGCCCACGCTACCGGGTTCGCACAACAGGTTACAGACGCCCAACAGCAGGACGCAAACCAGATCGCAAGCAGGCTCGGCGCCATCCTGGCATTCGATAGCCGCCCGCTGACGCCAATGATTAAGAAGCCTACGCTCATCATCACTGGTGCGGACGATCAACTGATGCCTGCGTGGTTTGGGCAAGAAATATCCGAACGCATTCCTAGCGCCCGCTACGCACCGCTCGACGGCGGTGGGCACATGTTGCCGGAAACCCGCACCGATGAGGTGGTCGCCCTAACGACGGCGTTTTTGAACGGCGAGAATTGAGGACCAGGTATGCACACTCCGCCCGCCCCCATCCTGAACAATATCACCGTCATCGACATGACTGAAGGCGTGGCTGGCCCTTGCGCCGCCATGACGCTCGGAGACATGGGTGCCAACGTTATCAAGGTGGAGCGACCTGCGGGTGACTGGTCTCGGCCCAATGACCACTTCCACGTTGATGGTGAGACCAATGCCCAGTTTATCGCGCTCAACCGCAATAAGCGCGACATCGGGCTTGATGTGGCGAGCGCTCCAGGCAAAGCGATCCTCACGCAGATGGTCGCGGGCGCAGATTTGCTGATCTCCAACTACCGCCCCGGAGTTATGGAGAAACTCGGCTTTGGGTATGAGGACGCCAAGGCGATCAATGACGGCCTGATTTACTGCACGATTTCGGGCTTCGGCCAGGACGGTCCCTACGCCGCAGCTCCAGCCAGTGACACAATCATTCAAGCGATGAGCGGTGTTATGAGCCTAGTTGGCGAACCGGATGGACCGCCGCTCCGGGTAGGGTTTCCGCTAATCGACATGGCCGCCGCCAGCGCTGCCGTGCAGGGCATCCTGCTATCACTTTATGGGCGGCAGAACGGTCATGGTGGGGCGAACTTGGATATCAGCCTGATGGCCGCCGCGACGGCGATGATGAGCGGTGGGTTCACGCGCTATCTGGCATCCGGCAAGGTTCCCAAGCGCCAGGGCAATCAGAATGCGACGCTGGCGCCAGCAGGTGCCTTCCAGGGTGCGGATGGGCGCTATTTCACAGTCGCGATCCTGCGGGATTCCCATTGGCGGAAGTTCTGTAGTGCCATGGGGCTGGAAGACCTGACTGACGACCCGCGCTTCCAGACCAATGCCGTCCGTGTCGAGAACCGGGCGCTGCTGGATAACCTCATAATGCCGCTATTCGCCTCCAAACCCGCTGCAACATGGCTGGAACAGCTGCGGAATGCCGATATCCTATGCGGACCCATCAACGATTTTGCTGATGTTGCGGCGGACGTTAACCTCACGGGCGATCTGCCGCTTGTCGACCCGCTAGCACCCGGTGTGTCGCAAGCCGTCGGCATCCCGGTCCGCCGCAATGGCGCTTACACCAAGACGAGACAGCCAGCGCCAGCGAAAGGCCAGCATACCAAGGAAATCCTCAGTGAGTTTGGGTTTGGTGGGGAGGAGATTACGGCATTCCTGGCGACTGGCGCCGCGTTCACACCGCCAATCAAAGACTAGCCTTTGCGTCTTCCAAAATCATCTCAGCCGCTTTCTCCGCGATCATAATGACGGGCGCGTTGGTATTTCCAGATACCAGCGTCGGCATAATGGATGCGTCAACCACACGAAGGCCGTGCAGGCCATGCACCCGAAGCCTGGCGTCCACCACCGCCATCACATCGCCATCCGGCCCCATGCGGGCCGTGCCGACGGGGTGAAATACGGTTGATCCGTTGGCCCGCGCGACGGCGAGCAGTTCGTCATCCGTTTCCGCCCCTGCTGCCGGTGCCAATTCATCCGCCATATAGGGGGCCAAGGCTGGTGCAGCCGCGATCTGGCGGGTAATGCGCATGCCTGCGATCAAACATTGGCGGTCAATTTCGTCGGAGAGGAAATTTGGGCGGATGGCGGGCGGGGCATGCCTGTCCGCCGATTTAATGTGGATGGAGCCACGGCTTTCTGGGCGGCTTTGATTAGGCGCAAACGTGATGCCCGGGAAATCATCCAAAATACGCTTCCGCACATCTTTGAATGACGCGTGGGTCGCGCGGAGTTGCAGGTCCGGGACTTCCAAGTCTGGCCGGGTTCGGACAAACCCGTTCAACAACCCTGCTGGCAGTGCGAGCGCACCTTTGCGCGTAAATGCGTATTTCAGCACCTGCCCCGCCAGCGACAGCCCCCGCGTTTCCTCATTCAGCGTGCGCATGCCCTTCACGCGCCACACCATACGCACCAGCAGGTGGTCCCGGTAATTCTCACCAACACCCATCAGGCGATGCTTCACGGCGATGCCTTGGTCGCCCAGCGCGTCTTCACGCCCAATGCCTGATAGTTCCAATATCTGCGGAGACTGCACCGCACCAGCGGATAGCAACACTTCCCGCCCCGCCGTCGCTTTTTTCTCCACGCCGTGCTGCTCATAGGAAACGCCGGTAACGCGTTTGCCGTCCAACGTTAGCGCCGTCACATAGGCATGGGTCTCGATGTGCAGATTGGGGCGGGACTTAGCAGGCTCCAGAAACGCCTTTGCCGTAGACCAGCGGCGGCCATTTTTCTGGGTGACCTGATAGTAGGACCACCCCTCTTGATCGCCGCTGTTGTAATCCGGATTGCGGGGGTAGCCGCACTCTTCCGCTGCCTCAAGCACCTTGTCCAGCATCGGATAGGTCTGCGCGACATCAGCCACATTCAGCTCGCCGCCACGCCCACGCCACGACGTTGCATCGGTTGCGCCTTCCCGGTTTTCGGATTTAATGAATTGCGGCAGCACATCATCCCACGACCAGCCGCGATTGCCCATTTGCGCCCAATCGTCATAGTCCCGCGCCTGCCCACGCACATAGACCATGCCGTTAATCGACGACGAACCACCAAGCGCTTTGCCGCGTGCGATCGGGATGGCGCGGTTATTGGTATTTGGCTCAGGCTCTGTCTGAAAGCCCCAATTGTAATCCGGGTTGTTCAGCGTCTTGATAAAGCCTGCAGGAATATGGATCAGCGGACTTTTGTCTTTGCCGCCTGCTTCCAGCAACAAGACCCGATTCTTGTGATCAGCCGAAAGCCGGTTCGCCAGCACGCACCCGGCAGAGCCAGCGCCGATAATGATGTAATCGAATTTCTGCATGGGTTCAGCCCGTTCCGCCGACCGTGATCCGCCACATTAGGCGGCGATGGTCCGGCCAAGTGTAGTCGAAGGTGGCTTTGTGTTGGACGGCTGCATTGTCCCAGATCAGGACATCGCCTTCCCGCCAGTCATGCACATAGCGATAGTCTGGCTTCTGAATTTCAGCAGAGAGACGTGTCACCAAGGCTTCCGCCGTCGCATCATCCATCCCGGAGATCGACACGCACTCACCTTCACTGACATAGATCGCCGTTCGTCCAGTTACCGGGTGGGTGCGCGCCACTGGGTGAACCACATCCGGCTGTTTATCCCTAAGCGCATTGTCGCCAACGCCGGTGCCCGTGCGTTTCCGGCGCCCGGAAACCCGGTGCACAGCAGTTTGGCCCTGGATCTGCGCTTTCGTCGCTTCATCCAGCCCAGCAAAGGCGGCATCCGCGCTCGCAAACGCTGTAGATCCAAGACTACGGCCATTGGCGACTGGTGTTTCAAGCGCATGCAGCAGCGTCGCGCGCGGTGGATGGGCCGTGTAGGACATATCGGTGTGCCATACGCGACCAGCGTCGGCATGGCCGATATCATGGCCATCTTCTTTGATATTGGAGATAAGCATAATGTCCGGCTGATCTGGATGGGCGTAATGCTGCAAGAACACACGGTCCACCGCGCCCAAGCGGCGGGCGAAGGCGAGATATTGTTCCGCCGTCAGCGCCTGATCGCGAATACACAGAACGGAGCGCTTGTTAAAAGCCGCCTCAAGCGCATAAAACGTCGCCGCATCCATGGGCACCGACAGGTCAACGCCGGCTGCTTCTGCGCCAATACAAGCATTGCTATTCAATATCTGGAGAGACATAGGCAAGCCCCAATTGGACATCCGCCGTCAATAAGACCGCATTTCCCAGCGTCTGCAAAGCCCGAGGTGCGAAATGTCTGACTACGCGAATTCAACCAGGACCGGTGCGTGGTCGGATGGTTTCTCCCAACCGCGCACTTCTTTTATGACCGTCGCCGCTTTCAGACGGTCTGCAGCAGATGCTGTAGCCCAAATATGGTCGAGGCGGCGGCCTTTATTGGCCGCGGCCCAATCGCGGCTGCGGTAACTCCACCACGTAAAGAGCGGCACATCCGGCGCGATCGCTTCCCGCACGATATCCCGCCATCCGCCAGATTGCTGCACATGATTCAGCGCGTCGACCTCAACCGGTGTGTGGCTGACAACCTTGAGCAATTGCTTGTGGGACCAAACATCAGTTTCCAACGGCGCAATATTCAGGTCCCCGACTAGAATTGCAGGCGTTGATTGATCGCGCGCCGCACCCCATTGCGACATCTCGGCGAGGAAGTCCATCTTGTGGCGGAATTTGTCGTTCACCCCCGGGTCCGGCTCATCACCGCCAGCGGGGACGTAGAAGTTATGCACTTCCGTACCATCTTCCAGCTTCACCCCGATATAGCGACCGTCCTGCTTGCCACAAAACTCAATCGGCTCGAGCTTTTCCAGTGGTTGGCGGGCCAGCGTCGCGACGCCGTGATAGCCCTTGATCCCCTGGGTCTCGATGTGTTCGAAACCAATTTCACGCAAAGCCTCAAACGGGAACTTGCTGTCGTCCGCCTTGATCTCCTGCAGGCACAGCACATCGGGTGCTGCAGAGGCCAAGAGCTCGGCAACAGCAGGCAGACGCAGGCGAACAGAATTCACATTCCAAGTGATCAGGCGCATCAGGAAAATTCCAGCATTTCAGGGCATGTGTGCCGGAAACGTGACGACGCCCGGCCATGGGGGCAGACCGAGCGCCGCTTGTGCGATCTCACGGCTCGGCAAGGGAGGATTCTCGAGCCGCCGCGGCGCTTGAGCGCCGCCGACCTTCCTGAATAAATGGGTTCGAGGCCAAGAGGTTTCAATGAATTACTCATCACAAAATCGCTATCGATTTTGTGACTAGCGCCAGCACTGCATCTGGCCGTTCAAACGGCATCATGTGACTGGTTTTATCGATCCGCGCGAGGCGGCCATTGGGCGCTTGTGCAGCCGACAAAGCCTGCACCCGCGTCGCCCAGCTTGGCGCTACACCCTGGATCGTCGGATCACTTTCCACAAACAGAATTGGGCATGTGCACGCGCTGAGAGCTTTGAACGTGGAGCAGTCCATGGTGGTGCGATACACGGCCGCTTCCGCAGCAGGCTCACAGCGGAGCGTCCATCCGGTCGCGTTAGCAGGATCAGCGTCGGGACGGAGCGTTGCTTCTGCAAACGCTTGCAGCATATCCGGGCGCCAACGGGCGAAGGCGTCACGCTCAGCCAAGCTGGCGGCGAACGTGGCAGGGTCCGGCAGATGCCGCTTCCGCTTAGTTGCCCGCCTGGACAGCACTTCGCCCAATACGCCTGCCGCTGCGTGCAGCGCATGATCTGGCGTGGGTGCCATTGGCGGCTCGAACATCGTCATCGTATGAAAGGGCGCATGGCCGAACGCGCCAGCCAGCCTAAGTGCGGCTAGGCAGGAGGCCGAGTGTCCAGCGAAATGCAGTGGTTGGCGGAACGTATCCCGGCGGATTGAATCCACCACGGCCAGGAAATCCAGCGCCAGGCAATCCGTCGTCATCACGGCGTCATAGTCGCCATCCGGATCGCTCACTAGATCTTCTGATCCACCATGGCAACGCATGTCATAGGCGAAAACATCCAGCTTTTCGGCCAGGACGTTCAGGATCGGCGTATAGGCACCCGCTGAGAACCCGTTTGCGTGGCCCCAAACCAGGGCCGGTCGCTTGCCGGTATTCGTCCGCCAGGCATAGCAGCGAATGCCAACATCACCATGGCCCATGACAACCCAGTCTTCCGCCACATCAGCCGAAACTGACGGCGCGCGTTTAATCTCTGTCACGGTCAAACCTACTCCGCCGCAACGGCCAAATGGCCCCGGCGGGACGCATAGTCCCGAACCGCCACGCCAAATGCTTCAAACAGCTTGCGAGACGGCTCATCCTTCTTGAAAACCGCTTCTGGGTGCCATTGCACGCCAAGCACCCAGCCCGGCGCATCCGGCGCGGACAGGCCTTCAATGCAGCCGTCTTCCGCCGTCGCTTCGACGATCAATCCAGGTGCCCGCTTAGCCACCGCTTGCGCATGCAGTGAATTCACCATCACGCTCTCTGAGCCTAGAATCTGACGGAGCTTGCCATTGCTAGACAGCATCACGACATGGGCAAGATCACCACGCTGTTCCGGTGGTTTGGATCGGTCAGCCCGATGGTCGCCCTTACCCGGCAGCAGATGGACAAATTGGTGCAGTGTGCCACCAAGCGCCACATTCAATTCCTGCATGCCGCGGCAGATCGCGAAAACCGGAATGCCCCGCTCAACGGCGGCCCGGATCATTGGAAGCGTCGTCGCATCCCGCTGTTGATCGACGGTGATTTCGGGCGCTGCTAACTCATCCCCGTAGTTATCGGGATGCACGTTGGAGGGGCTGCCTGTCAACATGAGGCCGGAAATATGGTCCAGCAACGCGCTAGGGTCCGCGCGCTGGCCAATCGACGGCATGATGATCGGGAAACATCCAGAATGCGCCGCGACTGCGTCCAGATTTCGCTGGTTCGTCGCGTGAAACTGGTGCGCCATGATTTGTTTGACGCAGGCGGAAATGGCGACAATAGGCGTGGGCAGCGGAGGGCGGGCGTCGGCAGGCATGAACAATCCGTTTCGTCAGGTGCAGGCGATGTATAGCACAGGCATTGTGAAAATGCCGCTGGACGTAAGATATCTGAAAGGGATTAAGGTCGCCCACCCGATATTCTAAGATATGCCCCGGCGACATATGAGGCCTTTGCGGAAAGCAGCCATACGATCCCTTCCGCTACTTCCTCCGCCTCGCCAACACGGCCAAGCGGGATCGATGGGCCAGCGCTGTCGAGCTTGTCCTTGGGCGGCATATCCGTTGCAGTGAGGCCGGGCGAGACCGTGTTTACCCGAATGCCTGCCGGCCCAAATTCCTGCGATAAGCCTATCGTCAGCGAATTAACAGCACCCTTGGACGCCGCGTAGAGGATCTGTTCGCCGCCGCCGCCTTGTTGCGCGCTGCCGGACGACACATTGATGATCCCGCCGCCCTTACCGCCCGATTTGGTCGACATTCGGCTGACGGCCTGCTGCGCACAGAGCATATATCCCGTGACATTCACGGACAGCACGTGCTGGATATCCGCCGCCGTTACTTTGCCAAACGGCCCACGTGGTCCGACGACGCCAGCATTATTCACCAGCGCATCCAGCTTGCCCCATTCCGCATCCACCGCTTCGAACATGCGGATGACATCAGCTTCAACGCCTGTATCCGCCTGGATAATCATCGCGGCACCGCCTGCGGCTTCAACAGCTTTGGCTGTGGCCTCAGCCGCTGCCTTATCAACCCGGTAGTTGATCGCGACGGCCCAGCCTTCCGCTGCTAGCAGCTTTGCAGCTGCGGCCCCTATGCCGCGGCTGCCGCCCGTTATCAACGCTACGTTTGTGTCCATCACCATGATCATCTCTACTTTGATTTCTCGCCGTTACGCAATTATAAGCATTGGCGCGTCTATCGTCACATACGCGTTAGACCGGCTTGCGCAAATGGGCGCTGGCGGGCAAAACTCAGCGCCACATATTCCGGGAAAGTAGGGCTCATCATTATGCGGATGCTTCATGTCATCGTCAGCGCAGTTGTCGGCGGCGCAATTGGGTTCGCAGCGAGCCACACAGTCAGCCAGCGGGATGATCCAGCGCCCATGGTTGCGGCGGCTGTCGATAAAGCCGTGAAGAAAGCTGTGGATGCAAGCCTGGCCACACTTGGCGTCGAGACTGCCGCTGACCTAAACGGCAAAATTTCCGGCGGCGTCGCGCAATTCTTGGCGGACAGCCCCGAAGCCGTCGTCGCTGCATTGGAAAAATACCATGCGAACGAGCAAGCCAACGAAGCGCAAAAGCGCAAAGATTCTGTCCGTAACCTCAGCAGCGTCCTTACGGAACAACCGGCGGACCCAGCGCTTGGCGCAGACGCAACCACCGCTGACATCACCGTTGTCGAGTTCTTTGACTACCGGTGTGGCTATTGCAAACGCGCTTTGGATGCCGTCGTGGCACTGGCTGATGAAGATAAGAAAATCCGTGTCGTGCTGAAAGAATTCCCAATCCTTGGGCCAGATTCCGTCACCGCTTCCAGGGTTTCATTGGCCGCGAACAAGATTGATCCGTCGATGCATTTCCCCCTGCACGAAGCGTTGATGCGCCATCGGGGTTCGTTCGACGAAACCACCCTGCTCGGCCTCGCCGCCGCCACTGGGTATGATCCGCTGAAAGTAGCAGAAATGATGAAGTCTGAAGAAATCAGCGCCCATATCCGCCAAACCTCTGAAGCGGCAGAGGCGCTTGGCATTCGCGGCACACCGGCCTTCGTGATTGGCGATGAGATCATTCCAGGCGCTATAAGCAAATCTGCCATGCAAGACGCCGTTCGGGCTGCCCGGGCAGGTTAAAAGCCTTAGGGTCAGGACCCTAGTGCGCCACTGCTGCCGCGCCATGTTCATCAACCAGCGCACCGGTCGTGAAACGGTCTAGTGCAAAGGGAGCGTTCAGTGCGTGTGGTACTCCGTGGGCGAGGGTGTGAGCCAGGGTCCAGCCAGATGAGGGCGTGGCCTTGAAACCGCCCGTGCCCCAGCCGCAGTTGATATAGAGGTTCGGCACCGGCGTTTCGCCAATAATGGGCGATGCATCCGGGCAAACATCAACAATCCCAGCCCAGGTGCGCATGACACGAAGGCGGCTGAACATTGGGAATAGCTCAATCGCCGACGCCATCTGGTCTTCGATAATGTGGAATGCGCCGCGCTGGGTGTAGCTGGTGTGCGCGTCGATCCCCGCCCCCATGACCAGCTCGCCCTTGTCCGATTGGCTGACATAGACATGCACCTGATTGGACATGACTACGCAATCGAGCAGCGGCTTCAGCGGCTCTGACACCAGTGCCTGCAGGGGATGGCTTTCGATTGGCAGCCGGAACCCAGCCATGTCCGCCAACACACTGGAATGACCGGCAGCGACGAATGCGCCTTTATCCGCCCGAATGGTTCCTCGCGTCGTCTCAACGCCTTCGAATGCGCCATCAGCGCCGCGCTGTACGCTCGTCACTTCTGCGTTCTCAATGATGTCGACGCCGAGCCTGTCCGCCGCCCGCGCATAACCCCATACGACTGCGTCATGGCGCGCTGTCCCACCGCGTCGTTGCAAGGTTGCGCCCAGAACAGGCCAGCGCTTCTTTGTGGAGATATCAATCAGAGGGCAGAATTCCTGCACGCCCCCCGGGTCCAGCCACTCCGCGTCAACGCCATTCAGCTGATTCGCGTTCACTCGGCGAATGCTTTCACGCACATCATGCAATGTATGCGCCAAATTCAAAACGCCGCGCTGGCTAAACATCACATTGACGTTGAGGTCCTGGCTAAGGCCCTCCCAAAGCTTCAGACCATGCTCATAGATCGCCGCACTCTCATCCCAGAGATAGTTCGAGCGCACAATCGTGGTGTTCCGGCCGGCATTACCGCCGCCTATCCAGCCTTTTTCGACCACCGCAACATTAGTGATTCCATGCAACTTGGCGAGGTAATATGCAGTCGCCAGACCATGCCCACCGCCACCAACAATAATCACATCATAGCGAGGTTTGGGTTCCGGGTTGCGTCGCCAGGGCTTCCAGCCCAAATTCCCGCCCAGCGCCTCTTTGAAGACACGCCAGGCAGAGAATTGGCCGGATTCCGCTTTGTCAGACACCATCTCTCGCCAACAGTCCTAGAAGAACTGGTTCGGCAGATATGTCGCGACGCTTGGGAAAGCGATCAAAATACCGATCATTACCAACATCGCGATCATGAATGGCACAGCGCCAATCGCGACATCGTTGAACTTACCACCGCGCGCCCGGATGCCTTGCACAACATACAAGTTCACACCAATCGGCGGCGTAATCAGTGCTGCTTCCATAAGGATCGTGATCAGGATGCCGAACCACACGTCCGAAAACGCTTCGACGTTTAAGCTCATGACGATGGGGAACACGACCGGGATCGTCGTCAACATCATGGACAGTGTTTCCATGAACATGCCGAGGATCAGGTAGAACACCACGATCAGCAGGATGGTTTCCGTTGGCGTCAGGCCAAGTTCCGCGATGAAGTTCAGCATCGCTTGGGTAATGCCCATGAAGCCCAGGACAAAGTTCAGGAAGATCGCGGAGAACACGATCAACATGATCATCGCCGTGGTGCGCATGGTGCCTTCGAAGGCTTCCAGTAGCATCCGCACATTGAGCGACTTGAAGTATGCGGCGATGAACAAGGCCATCACAACGCCAATAGACGCGGCCTCTGTCGGCGTCGCAACGCCGCCATAGATCGAGCCGACGACGGCTGCAAACAGCAATACTGGCGGCAGCAAATGCGGCAACGTGCGCACACGCTCGCTCCAGCTTGTCTTAACGCGATCCCCGCCCCAGCTTCTGCGATAGAGGCAGGCTCCAACGATGAACAGCATGAACAGCAAAGCAAGTGCGGCACCTGGAATAATTCCGGCCAGATAGAGCTCTGGGACAGATGTATCTGTCAGCAGTCCATAAATGATGAGGTTGATCGACGGCGGCACTAGAATACCGAGTGTGCCGCCTGCCGCCAAAGAGCCCAAGAACAGGCTCTCGTTGTATTTGTGCTTCTCAATCTCAGGATAGGCTACCGTGCCGACGGTTGCCGCTGTCGCTACGCTGGAACCGGATGTCGCCGCAAAAATCGTGCAAGAGCCGATATTTGCGTGCATCAAGCCGCCGGGTAGCCAGGAAACCCATTGCACAACCGCGCTATACATGCGCCGGGCAATGCCAGCGCGAAGCATAATTTCACCCAACAGGATAAACATCGGGATGGCGACGAGGATGAACTCTTTGCTCTTGTCCCAGATGATTTCGCCGATGCCGAACGTCAGCCGTCCGTCCATCGTTATTTCATCGAGTACGAAGCTCAGAATACCGAGCACCGCAGCAACGGGGACAGCTGCGATAACGAGAATAAGCAGGCCTGCGAGAATCCATACAGCCATTGATCAGACCTCCCGCCCAGCGGCGGCTTCATCCATGACGTCTTCGACATGGGTTTCTTCTTCAATTACGTCCGCTATGGACGGGATGCCAGCGATCTTGGCGACCAGGTCCCAGTTCCGTTGCAGCAGTGCTATCAAGGAATACAGCGTTACAAAGACCAGAGTGCAGAAGAACAACACGATCCCCGCCATCCAGAAGAACTGTGGGATCCACTGGGGCGTTTCAAGGGTCGTGATGGAAACTGAGTTCAAATCCCAGCTTTCCATGAACGCAGCGATGGCCGCGTTTGTCATGACCCACATGTAATACAGCAGCAGTGAGAGGCCTAATACGTCCAAACATGCCGTAACGGGCTTAGGCAAAAGATTGTAAAGCGCATCAATCCTCACATTTGAGCGATGCAAAAGACAATAGGAATACGCCAACGTCGTGGAAGCCGCGAACACATATCCTGAAATTTCGTCAGAACCGCTCATGGTGACGCCGATGAATTTTCGGCAGAGGACATCCAACGTCACAATTATTGCGGAAATCAAAAGCGCAACACCGCCTAACCAAACAAGCCAGCGGGACGCCAACTGCAAGGCGCTGTGTGCTTGCGCAAACTTTTCCATCATGGCCGATAGCCCTAAAACACTGAAAAGATATCGTAAAAAGCGGATACCGGGCGCTGCGATAAGCGCAACGCCCGGCTCCAGGCTTTAGCTCAGACGCTTAGAGGGACGCCTTCAAGCCGGACAACTTGCCGACTGTTGCATTCCACTCATCGATGCAGGTCTGCGTGCCGCAACGCTTAGCCCAGCGCTTCACGACGACGTTTTCAGCAACATCTTTGAGCTTCGCTTTATCTGCTGTATTTGGCTCAATCGGGGTCATGTTACCCGGCTCGCCAATATCGCAAGGACCTTGAGCATTGCAGTTCATGCCACGCGCATCGTTTGCGCGGGTAGCAACCCACATAGCTTCGGTCAGCGGGCTCATCTGGCCCATGATCGCATCCTGGCCTTCTTTATCCAGGCCATTCCAGGTCTTGTTGTTCATCGCGAGGAACGAGGAAGCGTAACCGAGACGCACACGCACGTTATGGGTCACAACCTGCCACCACTTAGCGTTATATGCAGGCATAGTGCCAGTGATGCCGCAATCCGCGACGCCCTTTTGCAGCGCTGGCACGACTTCGGCGAATGCGATCGTCACGGCAGAACCGTTAATGCCTTCGATGAAATCACCCAATGTCGTGGAATAGGTGCGAATCTTTTTGCCGGCAAGGTCAGCAAGGGTGACGTTTGTGTTGGAACGGTCGCCCAAGTTGCACCAAAGCTGCTGGCTCGGCCATGCATAGAGCATGAGGAGCTTCGCGTTGTACTTCTGCTGGAACTCACGCTTGATGATCGGCTCGTAGGATTCGAGCGCTTTACGATACACATCAATGTCTTGAATAACGCCAGCAAGGTCAGCGCCTTCAATGGCTGGACTGTCCTGTGCCACATACGTGGTTACGCCGTGGACCGCATCATAGGTTCCCAGCTTCAGCAGCTTCATGATTTCAAAGCCAGACAAGCCAACTTCGGTCTGTGATTTGGCGTTGGCGGTGTATGCGCCATTGGTGACCTTTGGCAGGGTCTCATTCCAGAACGGGCCTTCACGCTCTTTCCAGTGATCCAAGAAGCCCCAGGTCCCAACTACCGTGAACTTCTTCGGCTTAATGTCAGCGCTGGCAGCGCCAGCACCGAATGCCAAGCCGGCAGCAAGAGCCCCGGCAAGGGCAAATTTAAACGATTTCATAGTTACTTACCTCCTGTTAAAAGTAACGCCCCATCTAACTGGGTGCGCATTAAACAGCGCTTCTCGAGAGGCGCCCTCACGCGGACCAGCGCATGCTGACCGCATCACTAGCCTGGTCGCCAATCAACATGGCACCAGGTGTATGCGTAATACAAATCGGCGGTTTCGCCGTTTGCAGGACCAATTGCGGCGTGACACCACACGCCCAAAAAACCGGAATCTCACCGGGTTTGATATCGACGGGATCACCCCAGTCGGGTGCCATCACATCAGGAATGCCAATTTCTGCCGGGTCGCCGAAATGCAGCGGCGCACCGTGGGCGGCTGGAAATCGGGACGTAACCTCAATGGCGCGCAATGCGTTCTTTGGTGTCATCGGGCGCATGGAGCATACGGTATTACCCTGAAATGGCCCAACCGGGCGGCACGCCATGTTCGTCACGTACATTGGCACGGTGACTTCCATCTCGTGATGCCTAAGGCCAATACCAGCCTTCACGAGCGCGTCTTCAAAGCTGAAAGAGCAACCAAGCACAAATCCGACGAAATCATCCTTCCAAAGATCATTCAAGTCCGTGACCTGGGCATCCAACTCACCGTGCCGGTACACATTGTATTGCGGTGCATCCGTGCGGATATCCACGTCAGCGCCGATATCCGGCAGCATTGGATCCCCAGGAGTGGTCATTGCGACAACAGGGCAAGGCTTAGGGTTACGGTGGCAGAAAATCGCGAACTCGAGCGCCAGTTCCTTTGGAAGAATCGCCAAATTACCCTGCAAACGGCCCATCGCCATGCCTGCTGTGTGGCCAGTATGAATGCCAGCCCTAATCAGCCGACGCGCCGCCAAAGAAGAGACTGACGGATCGTCCACCCCATCACGTGAGACCGGCTGTACTATTTCAGAACGTTCGGCGCCGGTGTTGGCAGGCGTCATAAGCGTCTCGTATGCTTGTTCGAGTGAGTTAACTGTCTGAGTGTGCCGTGATAAGTGCTGATTAGCAACCGTCTCACTTGAAATTTACGAACTCTGGGAGCTTAAAAAATGGGCGAAATAATCGGATTTATTGGGCTCGGCGCAATGGGCGCACCAATGGCGCGTCGTCTTCTGGGGGCTGGACACACTGTAATCGCGTGCGATGCGAATCCAGCGGCGCTGGACGCCATGGTCGCTTCAGGCGCACAGGCCACCGCCAGCGCCCGCACCCTGGCGGATCAAGTTGAAACCATCATGGTCAGCCTGCCGACGCCTGCAGTCGTACAAGCCGTCGCGGCTGAGGTAGCAGAGGGCTCCATGGCGAAGCTCTTTATCGACCTCTCCACAACCGGGCCTCGCGTTGCCCAAGACGTAGGTGCCATGCTCAATAAAAAAGGTCTGGAAATGCTCGATTCACCTGTTTCAGGTGGTGTTGGCGGGGCGGAGAAAGGCACGCTCGCCGTCATGGTGTCCGGCCCAGAAGCACAATGGACCCGCTGGAAGCCCGTGCTGGAAGCAATTGGCCATAATGCCTATTTCGTCGGCGAAGGCCAGGGCCAGGGCCAGATGATGAAGCTCATCAACAATATGTTGAGCGCCACCGCCATGGTCGCCAGCGCAGAAGCCTTCGCGCTCGGCGCCAAAGCGGGCCTAGACCCGGATATTATGGTGCAGGTGATCAATGCCGGTTCCGGTGCCAACACCGCCGTCCGCGACAAGTTCCCAAAATCCGTGCTGACCCGTACGTTCGATTACGGCTTCCGCACAGAGCTCATGTACAAGGACGTACGCCTCTGCCTAGAAGAAGCCGAAGCGCTGGGCTCACCCATGTGGGTCGGCCAACCCGTAAAACAGTGGTGGTCCCTAGCCCTAGCCCGCGGCGGCTTAGAAGAGGATTTCTCCCACATAATGCGCTACGTAGAAGAACAAGCTGGCGTAGAAGTCCGAAGCCGCAAGAACGATCCGAAGCCGGGGTGAAATGGTCGGTTAGCGCACTGAAATTATACGTTGACAGGCGATTGTAAACAGATTCGAAAAGCCTAAATCATCCACTCACTAGTTACAGCAGCTTCTGCTTCCTGCAGAATGAACCCCACATAATGGCGATCAAAACCATGAATCTAATCAGAGAACTGTTCCGCCAGCCCGCGAAGATTGACGTTGACGCCGCTTGCGATGAAGCCGCCAAGTCACCGATCGGACCGCTTGTCCGCGTTAATATCTCAGCACAAAACCGGCGCATCCGAACCAAATAAGTCTCAAAGCGTGAGCATGCACGAACCGTTCAGACCGCTCAGCGATAGCGGCCTCATGCAAACGAACACACTTAACGTTCGGCTAAGGTGCACATTTCTTGCAGTTAATGGATGAAGAGCTGGATAGGCTGCTCCAGCGAACATTCGAGCAATGGAATATTGCGGAACGTAGGATCAAGAAAGCTGAACAAGTTCGCGGCAATGGAGTTGTGACTTCTGCTATTTATGAACAGCGCTTTGCTGGCCCGGAGATTGTCGATGCGCTGACCTTAGCGCTAGAACGTGATGTCGCAGACAATTCCTTGCATGGAGAAAGTGTTCGTCGATACGTCGATGACGCTTTCGAAGATTGCGTGAAAGCAAAAAATGACGCGATTGATGCCGTGCTGGATTTTGTCACAATCTGGTTCCATGAGATCGAGACTGGGCCCGGCTCAGAGGGCGTCACTAAATACTTCCAGGATTTAAATGAGCAAACGAGTAAGATCGCGGGCATTCAGGATCTAATCGCTGGATCACGCGGCGACCGGAACGGCAACAGAGACGACCTTTGCGATCAAATCGAACGATCTGGGGATGATGATATTCTAACGCTATTCAGCAAGATGCGCGCATCGAAGGATCGTGTAGAAGCGCAGGTCCGCCGCGAACGGGCGAACCAATCAAACTCTCCTGATCTGCGCAGTCCTTGGAGCGGGCGGAATTCTAGCGGCAACCCTCTCGTAGCACGCCTCACCCACTCATCGTCAGCCCGCCGGAGATGCTTAGGACCTGGCCGGTGACGTAGTTGGCGCGGGGGCTGGCGAAATACAGGATACCGTCGGCGACGTCTTGGGCTGTGGCGAGGCGACGGAAGGGGATGGCGCGGAGGAGGGCTTCTTTGATGCGCTCGCTTTGGCCTTCAAACAACGGTGTGTCTGTCGGGCCGGGGCAGATGACATTGACACAGATATTGTGCCGCGCCATTTCGCGCGCTAAGGACTTTGAGAACGCCATAACGCCGCCTTTCGCACCCGCATAAACCGTCTCGCCCATGGAGCCGACGCGGCCGGCATCACTGGAAACATTGACGATCTTGGCACCCGAACCCGATTCCATCATCGGCTTCACGAAAGCTTGGCAGACGCGAACTTGGCCCAAGTAGTTAAGCTGCACGATCTTTTCGATAAACTCCGGCGAGTTCTCCACGAACGGCTCCGTACGGTCCCAACCGGCGACATTCACCAGGATTTTCATGGCACCTTGGCGGCCTGTTACGTCATCGCAGCAGGCGAGGATGGCTGCTGGATCGGTCACGTCCAGCGCCACAAATTCGCCGCCGCCTTTCTGGCCGCCTAATTCCGCTGTAACTTTGTCCGCTTTGTCAGCAGCAATATCGCATGCGATGACATAGGCACCGGCCTCAGCCAGCGTATTGGCAGTCGCGCGGCCAATGCCAGAGGCAGCGCCAGTGACAAAGGCCTTCTGGCCGGACAGATCAATCATGGGAGGTCTCGCTCATTCTAATGAATCCAGGTCAATGCTATCGAGATCGTGGTCAGGCTTCCACCGGGTCGGCCAGGGCTCGCCCTGGTCCGCAAGGGCGGCAGTGACGTTTTCCGTTTCGACACGAATTTGGATATCTTCGGCGAAGATCAGATCGGTGCCGCTATCTAAGGGCCGAAGGCTCATGAAGGACAGCATGCGATCACTCTCACTAAGGCTAAAACCCCTGGACCGAACGCGCGCCACGCCTTCAACTGAGAAAAGCGAATGGATACGGTAGTAGATCAGCTCACCGCCAAAATCCTTGCCGCCCTGCTCCCACATGAAGCGGTTGAAGGCGATGACCATGCGCTGCTCACCCTTAAGCCATGTGATATCACCAACCGGGGCAAGCGCATCCTGCAAGCAGGCGCTCATCACGGTGAGGTCAGCGCCGTCTTTCGCTTGGATTTTCAGAGGTTTGGGTTCAGCGCTGGTCATCAGGCGCGCTCCCGCACAATCTCAGCCCCGCAGGCGTTCAGCTTCGCCTCAACCCGCTCATAGCCGCGATCCAGGTGATAAATACGGTTGACGAGGGTCTCCCCTTCCGCTGCCAATCCAGCCAGCACGAGGCTGACGGAGGCCCGCAAATCGGTCGCCATCACAGGTGCACCCTTCAGCCGCTCAACACCGCGAATCATGGCGGAAGCGCCGTGGACGTTGATATTGGCACCCATGCGCGTCAATTCTGGCACATGCATGAAGCGGTTTTCGAAGATTGTTTCTGTCACCATGGACGCACCCTTGGCTGTCGCCATGGCGGCCATGAACTGGGCCTGGAGGTCCGTGGGGAAGCCTGGATGCGGCTCCGTCATCATGTCGACGCCTTCAAGTGGGCCATTCGCGCGGGCAACACGGAACCCGCGCGCCGTTTCCGTGAACACGACGCCAGCGTCTTCCAACTTCGCGGCGGCCGCAGCGATCAGGTCCAGCTGCCCACCGATAATTTCAACATTGCCGCCGGTCAGGGCAGCAGCTATGGCGAAGGTACCGGTCTCGATCCGGTCCGGCACAACGGAATGGGTCGCGTGGTGCAAGCTGGTGACGCCGGTGATCCGCAGCGTATCGGTGCCAACACCCTCAATCTTTGCGCCCATCGCGATCAGGCAATTGGCAAGGTCAGTGATTTCAGGTTCGCGCGCGGCATTAATCAACACACTTTCGCCATCGGCCAAGCTCGCGGCCATCATGGCGTTTTCTGTAGCGCCGACGGAGACCATAGGGAACGCAAAACGACCGCCTTTGAGGCCGTTCGGCGCTGTCGCCTGAATATAGCCAGATTCCAGAATGATCTCTGCACCCATTTCTTCCAGCGCCATCAAATGCAGATCAACGGGCCGGTTCCCGATAGCGCAGCCGCCGGGCAGCGACACGGTCGCCTCGCCCGCCCGCGCCACAAGCGGGCCCAGCACCAACACAGACGCCCGCATTTTCCGCACGACATCATAGGGCGCTTCGGTTCTGGTCAGCGTCTTCGCTTGAATTTTGGCCGCGCCCGGCGTGCGGGCGACACCTGCGCCCAAGCCCTCCAGAAGCTCTGACATGGAAGCAATATCCGCCAGGTCCGGCAGGTTTTCAAGCGTCAAGCCATCGGCGGACAGAATCCCCGCGGCCATGAGTGGCAAGGCGGCGTTTTTGGCACCGCTGATTTTGATTTCGCCATGGAGCGGCGCACCGCCCCGAATGCGCAGGCGGTCCATCAGCGGGCCCTCAAAGCTTCGGCAGCGTTACGCCGCGCTGGCCCATATATTTGCCGGCGCGGTCTGCATATGACGTTTCGCACTCGCTTTCAGCGCGCAAAAACAAGAACTGGCATGCCCCCTCATTGGCATAGACCTTGGCCGGCAACGGCGTTGTGTTGGAGAATTCCAACGTCACATGGCCTTCCCATTCTGGCTCCAGCGGCGTGACATTCACGATGATGCCGCAGCGGGCATAGGTGGATTTGCCCAGGCAGATCACCAGCACATCGCGCGGAATGCGGAAATATTCGACAGTGCGGGCGAGCGCGAACGAATTTGGCGGGATGATGCAGACATCCGTATCCCGCTCCACAAAGCTTTGGTCGGAGAATGCTTTCGGATCAACCGTGACTGATTCCACGTTGGTGAAGACACGGAACTCCGGCGCCACCCGTGCATCATAGCCGTAGGAAGAACAGCCGTAGGAGATCACGCCATCCCGCTTCAAGCCGTCATGATACGGCTCGATCATCTTTTTGGTCTCCGCCATTTCGCGGATCCATGTATCCGGCAACACGCCCATGATATTCTCCACCAGTGACGACACAACGCCCTGGCCTAATCGCCACAATGAAACACCTGTTTCTATCGAACAGAACGGCGCCCCTCAAGCTGCAGGGTGGGGAGAAGTTTCCGCGCAACGAAAGAAAGGGCTATCCCAATTCCATCGTTGTGATGCCAAACGTCTCTTGAATCGGCAATTTTGGCGCTGAGCCTTTGTACATGCGGGCCGCGCCGAAGCTGGGCTTGAGTCCTAGCCGGGACGCAAGCGAAGTGGAGGCGGTGTTGCCGGCCGGGGTGTCTATGGCGATCGCAGCGCCAGGTTCGATATTGGCGCAGAGGGCCGCCACCAAAGTTTCTGCCAGCTCTTCCGTTTCAGCGAATAAGGAGCCGATTTTATTGCCCTCGCGGCATTGGCGGATCGTAGCATAGCCAGTGATGGTATCGTCCCGGAGCGCCAGTTTTTTTCGGCGGCGCGGTCCGGTGGTCGGCAAAGTCCAGGCACGGATAAAGTCTGCGCATGGACCTGGGTAAAACTGCTAGTAATAATGCGTGAGCGCGTCCAGCTTCTCTGCCGTGATATCAATCACGCTTGGGTCAAGCGATGCTTTCGCCAAGATTGGGACGCCGGAATATCGGACAGTTTCATCGGCCAGTAAGAAGCCTGATTTTCCATAATTTGCCTGCTGGTCCGGCACGCCATCCAACCCAACTTTCTGGTCGCCCAGATGCGCCATCCCGGCATTCCAGATGGCCATGCCTGCGCCCGTGCCACGCTGGTCCGGGCAGAAGATGTAGAAGCCCAGAAAGCCGTAATCCGGGCCTTAGCGCACCACGGCGATGGATGCGACGGGCGCACCATCCCACGAGCCGATTACGAAGCCTTCGGGGTCTGCCGCTTAGAACACCGCCAGATCATCCAGCCCCGGGTTCCAGCCCTCAGCCGCCGCCCAATCGACGGCAGTTTGGTATTCGGCAATGGTTGCGTGGCGGAAGGTCAGGCTAGCGCTCATGCAAGAGTACCCTTAAGCGCCTTTGAAATTACCCGTGCGTTTTTCACGCCACGCAGAGATTGCCTCTACGTGGTCATCAGAAAGCCGCGCCAGCGTCATGTGTGAGGACACCATGTCCAAGCTGGAGCGGAGGTCCATTGTTTGGTTCTGCTGCACCAAGCGCTTGATAAGGCGAACAGAAATTGGGGCACCAGCTGCGATCTTCGCGGCAATTGCCAGCACTTCGTCCAGCATCTTGTCATCATCGAACACATCGCAGACCAGCCCGATATCCTTGGCCTCATCCGCATTCAGGAACTTGCAGGTCCACAGCAGCTCCAGCGCCTTCTGCACGCCCACAATGCGCGGCAGGAACCAGCAGGCACCATTGCCCGGCACCAGGCCCATGCGCACATAGGTCTCGGCAAACCGGGCAGATTTGCCTGCGTAGCGAAGGTCCGCATGCAGTGCCATATCCATACCGGCACCCACGGCGACGCCGTTAACGGCTGCGAGCACTGGCTTATCCAGCGCTGCCACGGCTTGTGGTATCTTCTGAATACGATCCCAAAGGCCAGACTTCACATCCTTTGTGCGCGGCACTTCACCAGCGCCCATACCGCCCGTATCTCCGCCGGAGCAGAAGCCTTTGCCAGCACCCGTCACAACAACCGCGCGCACATCATCGCGCTCGCCACATTCCCGCAGGCTCACTAAATAAGCATCCAGCATGTCATTGGAGAAGGCGTTTAGCTTTTCTGGGTTGTTGAACGTAATCAGCGCCACTTTGTCGGGGCGCACTTCAAATTTCAGTTTCTCAGTCATATCTCTCTCCGTTGGAAAATTTATATGCCCGACCAGTCGGGGCTGCGTTTCTCATTGAATGCGGCGATGCCTTCCTGAGCGTCTTCTGATGTGCCCATGAGGCCGCCATTACTTTCCGCCAGCACCAATGCTTGATGCATCGTCATGTCCTGCATGGCTTTGTAGACATACAGACCGCGGCGGACCGCGGCGGGGCTGCTTTTCAAGATGCGATCCAGCAGCCAATCGGTTTTGTCGTCAAGCTCTGCTGCAGGAACGACATGGTTGACAAGGCCCGCCTCCATCGCTTCGTACGCGGTCATTGGCTCACCCGTCACCACCAGCTCCAGCAGCTTGCGTTTCGGCATAAGGCGCATGAGCTGGGTCATGATTATCATAGGCCATACGCCAATTCGGGCTTCAGGCGCGCCGAATTTCGCGACGTCCGTGGAGACCGCCATATCGCACATCGCCACCAGGCCAAGCCCGCCTGCGACGGCGTGGCCATTCACTCGTGCGACCATGGGCAGAGGGCACCGATCGACGAGGCGAAATAAGTCTCCGATTTTTTGTGAGGGGTCCGAATGGTCGATCTGAAATGGTCTATCGTTCCCCGTGCGTTTCAAGTCTGCGCCAGCGCAAAAAGCCCGGTCGCCAACGCCCGTCAGCATGATGACGCGCACGTCCGGCATCGCAACCATGGCCTGGTTGATCCCATCCATCATGCCGGCAACCACAGCATCATTGATAGAATTTCGCCGGTCTTCGCGGTTAATGGTCATCCGCAGCACAGGACCCTGGCGCTCAATCAGTAGCTCGCTCATTTATAATGTTCCGCCGTTTCGCCGTTCGCATCAGAAGCCTATGCTGCCCGCGAATGGCCTGAACCGTAAAGAGGGAGTTCCCGGCACATGTTGCGCTTCATCACATGCTTCGCGATTCTGGCGCTAGCCAATATTTCAGCAACCGCCGCTGCAGACCCGCCCCGCTGGGCGATTGATCATGCCAAGAGCCATCTCTATTTTATTTCTACATGGCAGGGCGCACCTGTCAAAGGTGTGTTCAAAACCTGGAGCGGCAATATTCTGTTTGACTCTGCAGACTTGGCCGCCAGCAGTGTCGCCATTGAAATCAAAACCGCCAGTTTGGACACCGCCTACAAAGACCGGGACGACGGTTTGCGCGGCAATGACGGCTTCAAAAGCAAGACATTCCCAACCGCCACTTACAAAGCAGCGACGTTCCGCAATCTGGGCGGCGGCAAATTCGAAGCCGACGGCATTCTAAAGCTCAAAGACCTGGAAGCCCCGGTCACGCTGCCTTTCACGCTGGAGATTAATAGCGACAAAGCCGTGATGACGGCATCGGTTGGCCTATCCCGCATCGCGCTCGGCCTTGGCCAAGGCCAGTGGAAAGACACCAGCATCATCAAAGATAAGGTAGCAATCGAAATTCGCGTGGAAGCCATGCGGGAGAAGCAGGCCGCTGCACCGCCTGCAGAGCCGGAGCCAGAAGATGCATCTGGGCGCATTGGCCAAGCGCGCCCGACACTTGGCACAAAGCAGATGGCTGTTGCAGCGAACAATCACGCGACGGAAGCGGCTTATAAAACGCTCCGAGCAGGTGGGTCGGCAGCGGATGCGGCCATTGCTGCCCAGTTCGTGTTGAACCTGGTCGAGCCACAATCCTCCGGTATTGGCGGCGGTGCATTCCTGCTTTACTGGGATTCCGCGACGCAGCAGATGGCTGCACTAGACGGCCGCGAGACTGCGCCCGCTGCTGCAGGGCCAGACTATTTCCTAAACTCAGACGGCAAGCCAATGAAGTTCTGGGAAGCCGTTGTAGGTGGTCGCGCCGTCGGAACGCCCGGCACATTAGCGCTATTGGCGGAAATGCATCAACGCTACGGCAAACTGCCCTGGGCGGAATTGCTGGAGCCCGCAATCCGGCTGGCGGACACTGGCTTCGCGATTTCCCCCCGCCTGGCTGGCGCTATCGCTAATGCACAGGCCAAAGGCCTCGATCAATTTCCAGCGACGCTCGCCTACTTTTTCCAGGCGAATGGGCAAGCGAAGCCATCTGGCACCCGGCTGCAGAACCCAACCTTCGCCAATACCCTCCGCCTGATCGCTAAGGATGGCGCAAAGGCCTTCTATGATGGCGCTATCGCTCAAGAGATCACTGCCAAAGTGCAGGCCGCCAGTAATCCAGGCCTGCTCTCTGCCAGTGATCTGAGGGCTTATCGCGTCAAGAATAGGCAAGCCATTTGCGCGCCATATCGGGGCTATGATGTTTGTGGGTTTCCGCCGCCAACGTCGGGCGGAGTAGGGGTCCTTCAAGCGCTGACGATATTGGGACAGCATGATCTAAAAACCATAGGCAGAAACGCCCAATCAGCGCATTTGTTCGCTGCCGCAATGAAGCGCGTATATGCGGACCGGGCACGCTATCTGGCGGACCCAGACTTTATCGACGTGCCAACCAAAGGCTTGCTCGACGCCACATATCTCAAGCAGCGTGGTGCGGCGATTGATCCTGCCAGGGCTGGTGGCAAAGCGAAAGCCGGTGAGCCGCCTGGTGCGCCAGCACCCATGGCAGCGCCTAAGCAGCCACCCGAAAAAGGCACCAGCCATATCGTCGTGCGCGATCAATGGGGTGCCGCACTCTCCATGACCACGACGATTGAAACCGGGTTTGGCAGTCGCTTAATGGCAGGCGGGTTTCTGCTGAATAACGAGTTGACAGATTTCTCCCGGGTATCTGTCGTCAAAGGGCTTCTGGTCGCGAACCGGGTGGAAGGCGGGAAACGTCCGCGCTCCACCATGTCGCCCGTAATCGTTATGAAGGACGGGTTGCCAGCATTGCTCGTGGGGTCGCCCGGCGGGTCGCGAATTATCGGCTATGTAGCCAGCGCCATCATCAATGTCATTGATTTCGACATGCCCATTGCCGCCGCACTTGCAGCAGGCCATGTCAGCAATCGTAACGGCCCGACAGATTTAGAAGCCGGAACGGATGCAGAGACGCTGGCGGCAGACTTGACCGCGATGGGCAATAAGACCCGTATCCGTGACCTCAATAGTGGCCTCGCTGCCATTCGCATTCATGGTGACGGCAAGCTGGAAGGTGCTGCCGACCCCCGCCGTGAAGGCTCCGCACTTGGAGACTAACGCTTAAGCAGTTAGCGCACCTGCGCGTTTCAGCGCCTTGTCCAATGCAGCCATCGTATCCGCCAAGTCTGGTGAATCGTCCTTCAGCCAGGCGCGAACGGCGGCGGCATAGATCAGGCCGAGCGCATGGGTACGGGCGATGCCAGCAAGCCCTTCTGCTGGAATACCCGCCGCATGCAGCATCCATTTGCAGGACCCCAGCAAGCGCGGTGCAGCAACGAGAAGCGTCAAAGGGTCCCGCGCGCTGCCGCATGCCATGGACTTGAGCGCAGGCTTGTCCATACGCATGGCCTCCAGGCGACGCATGATCACATCGAACAGCCGGTCCCGGCGGGATTCATCCGCCAGCGACGGGTCATCCCCCGCAAGCATCGCTGCATCGTTTCGCGCAATCACAGCGGTGACGATGCAGGCGCGCTCCGGAAAGGCCTTATAGGCATCCTGCAGCGATACGCCAGCGGCGGTCGCGATTGCGTACATGCCGACCCGGTTCCAGGGCTGCTCGGCGGCAAGCGCCAATGCGGCATCTACCAGCTTGTCTTCGGCCGTGCGTTTCGGCGTTGCTTTGCGGGCCATGCTTGTATTCCCCTATCTCGGCAGCATTTCAGACCGAAGATATAGGCCCGAACGCGCCCATTGCACAGCTGGACGCAACGATCTAGAGGGCAATCACAGATAACTCCACGATGATTTTCAGGGCTGGCAACTCCAGACTACGCTGACACAGCATCCTCAACCAAAGAAGACACCGGCTATGAACATTCTCATTAAAAGTGCGATTGCGGCGGTAGCGCTCGCGATCAACCTTGGCAGCGCTTCGGCAAAGGACATCAAGTGGTCCATCATCAAAGTTGCGGGCGATGTTTATCGCTTCCAGAACAATTTTCATTTCTCCCTGGTTACCGTAACCAGCGCTGGCGTCGTCGTTGTTAATCCGATCCATGAGGACGCGGCCGCTTGGTCGAAAGCAAATTTGAGCCAGATTACCGATAAGCCCATCACCCACCTGATTTACAGTCACAGTCACGGCAAGCATGCGTTCGGCGGCAAGGTTTTTAAAAGTGCAGGCACGCTCGTTATCGCCCAAGAAAATGCGCCTGACGCGATTGATGGCGTGGTTCCAGACATTCGCTTCAGTGAGGAAATGGATATCCGTGTTGGCGGCAAAACCTTCGAGCTCACCTGGCTTGGCGAAGGCCATGGACAGGGCCTGATCGCCGTGGTTGGCCGGCCTGAAAACGTGGCGTTTATCACCGACGCGGCTGCGACGAAGCTCCTGCCTTAACGCGATTTCCCTCGCTCCGATATCGATACCTGGATCAGCCAGATAGAAGTAATCGAAAGTCTGGACTTCGACACCATAGCACTAGCCCACGGCAATGTCGGGACCAAGCTGGATGCCACTGATGCCAGGGTCTACATGTTGCAGCTTCGCGATCAGGTGCTTCGCCGCCCCCGATCTGACAAAACCACAGACGAATTGGCGGCCTCCGTCACCATGGACGCCTAAAAAGATTGGGGTTCATATGCCAACTGGCGCGAATTGAATGTGCGCGGCATGGCCAGGTATCTGATGGAAACCGGCCAAATCAATCAAGCCTGCTTGGCTTCAATCAGGGCGCGGCGGATTTCGCGGGCGCGGATGATGAGGGCCTCGATCTCCTCACCGTCGCCCCAGCGAATCGCCCGTTGCAGGCGTGCTAAATCTTCTGAGAGCCGGGCGGCGCAATCCAAAAGCGCATCCCGGTTGTTCAAAAACACATCGCGCCACATCACTGGATCAGACGCCGCGATCCGAGTGAAATCACGGAAGCCGGAGGCTGAAAACTTGATGACCTCCTGGGTTAGCTGATCTTCCATATCCGTCGCTGTGCCGACAATGGCGAAAGCTATCAGATGCGGCAGGTGGGAGGTGACAGCCAGAACCTGATCGTGATGCGCTGGCTCCATGATTTCGATCATCGAACCGGTCGCGCGCCAAAAATCCCCAACCCGCTGAACCGCTGCCTCATTGGCACCCGGCGGCGGCGTAAGAATGCACCAACGGCCGTCGAACAGGTCCTTTAGCCCAGCATCAGGCCCAGAATGCTCAGTCCCGGCGATGGGATGTGCGGGTACGAAATGCACGCCAGACGGAATATTTGGTCCCAAATCCCGGATTACAGATTTCTTTGTGGACCCTGTATCGGTAATGATAGCGCCAGGCTTCAGCGCCGGGCCAATGACTTCACCGACCGCGGCAAACGCGCCTAGAGGTACAGCTACAAACACGCAATCAGCATTGGCGACAGCCTCGCCCAGGTTGGCTGTCGCATGCTGGCCAAGGTTCAGTTCCAGCGCGCGGGCGCAGTTTTCTGCGGAGATATCGCCGATCACGATCCGCTTGGCCAAGCCTCTGTCCCGCGCATTGATTGCAATAGATGCGCCCTGCAAGCCGATGCCAATGATCGCTATCTCATCGAACGGTTCAAAATCCGCCATCAGATCATGCCTCGCCGACAAAGTCGGTCAGCGCTCGCACCACAGCATCATTCTCTTCAGCCATGCCGACAGTCACTCGCAGGCTTTCCGGCAGGCCATAGCCCGCAACACGGCGCGGAATGACCCCGCCCACATTCATAGCCTGCAAGGCGGCTTCAGCGCGGTCGCCATCCTGAAAGCGGATCAGAATGAAATTTCCGTGGCTTTCCGGTGTGTTCAGTCCGAGTTGGAGCAGCCGGTCCTGCAAGCGCTTGCGTTCAGCAACGTTATGCGCCCGGGAGCGTTCGATATGGTCCATATCCCCAATCGCAGCGATCCCGGCGGCGATGCTTGGTGCGCCGACATTGAAGGGCCCGCGCAGCCGGTTCAGCACAGCCGCGACGCTGGCTGGGCAATAGCACCAGCCAAGCCGGAGGGCGGCCAGCCCATGAATCTTCGAGAATGTCCGCGTCATGACGGTATTTTCGCCCTCGTCCACGAGCGCGGCACCGGCGTCATAATCCGGATGATCAACATATTCGGCATAGGCTGCATCAATCACGAGCAGAATATCATCGCGGAGGCCCGCGCGGAGCCGACGAAGTTCGCCTAGAGGCAGCAAGGTGCCTGTCGGATTATTCGGGTTCGCCAGGAAGAGAATCCGTGTCTTCGGCGTGACGGCAGCCAAAAGCGAATCAACGCTCGCCGTCAGCTCCGCCGTTTCGGGTGCCGGGACAGGCGTTGCGCCGACGGTCCGCGTGATGATCGGGTACATCAGGAAGCCATGGGCTGAGTACAGCACTTCGTCGCCCAGCCCGGCATAGGAGCGGCCAAGGAAGGACAAAATTTCGTCAGACCCAGCGCCACAGATGATCCGGTCCGCGTCCAACCCATGAGCGCCGGCAATGGCATTTCGGAGCAATGTTGCCGCACCGTCTGGGTAGCGATGCAGGCTTGCACCAGCTTCTGTGTAAGCCGCCATGGCGGACTTAGCAGGACCAAGTGCATTTTCGTTGGCGGCAAGCTGCATCGGCTCTGCATGCCCGGCCAACTTTGCTTCGCCGGGGACATAGGCCGCAATGTCCATAATACCTGGGCGCGGCGTGATTGGTGGTGTTAACGGCGGATTTGCCATCGCGCAAATTCCCTTATGCGAGCGGTCGCAAGATTAATTTTAAAGGGTAGAAAGGCCGAATACCGGCCAAAGTCAATTACAGCCGATCAATCGCAATCAAGCGGCGTCGGATAACCGCCGATCGGCGTGACATGGCGGATGCCGGTGTCTTCAAAAGCACCCGCCCATCCGCTGTCGACCTCTGCCAGATACAAACCCGGCGTCGCCATGGCCGTCAGCAGAGGTTTTGAGTCCACACCTGCAGCCTTTAGCGCATCCGCCACGCGTTCGCGGGATATGCCGGATGCGGCTTCAATGGCCAGATAGATTGCGTCCGTCACTTCAGGTTCCGGGCCTGCAAGGGCGACGGCGACATATTCGCGTTCGACCAACTGGGAAGTCGGGCGGGCGAAAGGCAGTTTCAGGATGATGCGGGGGAGGTCGGGATCATTTGCTGCAACCGCCGGCCACCAGGGCTCCTCGCCATCTTCCTGGCCGGGTGCAGGTGCGACCCCAATATGGGCCTGACCATCACGGACCGCGACGATCACATCCCGTGCGCGGCGCATCGGCAGGAACTGCGCAGCGGTGCCGAAGTGATCCCGCGCTGCATCCCACCCGCCAGCATCGCCTTTTTCAGGGCGGTAGGCGGCTACGACGATTTGTTCCTGCATCTTGGTCATGCCAGAAATGATCTCACGCCAAATCCGCACCATGGATTGCTCAGGAAACGGCCCTTTATGATTGCCGATTAAGCGGCGCATCATGGAAGCTTCGCGCCCAGGCCGGAACGCTGGGCTTGCGGCACCACCAGATGCCGCAGCCTTCGCCGCAGCCACATGGTTGACAACCTCAGCCCGCGCCCGAAGCAGCGCATGCAGCTTCCCGTCGATCTTGTCGATTTCAATGCGGAGCGCATCTAGGGTCGGCGGCGTCGCCTCTGGCATGGCTGAAATCTCAGAAAAAGAGTTGATTGGTCAGAACGTGAAGCGCATAGTTTTAGACCGGGCGCGCCAAAATGCAAAACGCCTTCAGTGCTTATCTTCGCCTTCCCCCCGTGCAGCAGCTGGAACCCGAGGTAAAGATGACGGATTAGAGCGGTTCAATCCGCCAGACTCTGCCACTACTGCACTTGAACGTACCTTGGCACCGCCCGCAGGAGCTGCGCCATAGAGGCTCTTTGCAGCGTCGATCATCACCACGCCGCCAAACCTTGGTGCCCAGCGCTGGCCAAACCGCTCCGCCGCGTCAGATGACCAAAGCGACAACGCCCTGGCAGAAGGCAGCGCATAAAGCGCGCGGGCCTCCGCTTCGGGCGCAAACATCGCCTGCTGCAGGACGCGCCGCAGTTGGCGCATTGTATACGGCCGTCCATGGCCAAAGGGCGTCGCATCTGTCCGGCACCAGAGACCACGCCTGCTGGTCGTGATGGCGAGGATCCGCCCGGAATCTGTCAGCACCCGCCATATCTCACGCAAGAGCGGCCGCAGCGCCTCGGCTTCCTCCAGGGTGTGCAGCAACAATACCCGGTCTACGGACCGGTCCGCCAAGGGCAGTTCATCTTCAGCGATCAAACCCGTCAGGCTCTGGGCGTCACTTGGCCAGCGCCAAGCGCCTTGCGGGCCAGGCATGAACGCTGCCACCCGCTCAGCGCCAGCGGCGGCTGCGATCGGCTCCAGGACAGGTGTTGGGTAGCCGATACCGATCACCGTTTGGCCCGTTAGGTTCGGCCATAGGTCCGCCGCGCGTCGGCTGATCTGCCGCGCCGCTACCTCACCCATGGGCGACGCATAGAACCCCTTTAACGCATCAACTTCGGTTCGCATGGCTACCATCTATCTCAACCGTCGGGCTGATGCTACCTTACACATTCACAAGACCCTACTGGTGGAGATATGCCCATGCCGCTCGAAATCGAGCTCGTTCCCGCCCTTAGCGACAATTATGTCTATCTAATCCGGGAACCCGTAAGCGGTGCCGTCGCTGTCGTCGATCCCGCTGAAGCAGCGCCGGTTGATGTCGCGTTGCTGGCGAAAGGCTGGAAACCTAGCCTGATTATCAACACACACCATCATGGCGACCACATTGATGGCAATGCTGAGTTGATAGCCAAATATGGCTGCAAGCTGGTTGGCCCAACATCAGAAAAAGCCCGTATCCCAGGCATGGATCAAACCGTCAGCGAAGGCGATGAGATCACAATCGGCAATGAGAAAGGCATGGTGTTTGAAACGCCGGGCCACACCAAGGGCCACATCTCAGTGCATTTCCCGGGCGGCAACGCGCTGTTCGCTGGTGACACGCTGTTCGTGTTGGGTTGCGGGCGGATGTTCGAAGGCACGCCAGAAGAATTCTGGACGTCGCTTGAAAAGCTGCGCGCACTGCCCGACGACACGATGATCTTCTGTGGCCACGAATACACGCAATCAAACGCCAAGTTCGCGCTTTCAGTCGATCCGAACAATGCAGAGCTTAAAGCCCAGGCAGCTGAGATAGAACGCAAGCGCGCCCAGGGCCTGCCAACGGTGCCAGCGCGGCTTGGCGATGATCGTAAAGCCAACCCCTTCCTCCGCGCTGACGATCCCAGTCTTGCGGCTAGCGTCGGCTATCCGGACAATGCCATCGCTGCATTCGCGGAAATCCGCAAGCGCAAAGACAATTTCTAGAATCCAAGCAGGAAACACCCACTATCATGGCTATGAAATTTTTTTCTTCCGGCGGCTCGCCGTTTGTCCGCAAAGTGCTCGTGGTCGCGCACGAAACTGGGCAAATCAACGAGCTGGATCAGGTCTTCGCCAGCCCGCGGGATTTGGCCCCGGAACTCGTTGCTGTAAACCCGATCTCAAAAATCCCAGCCCTGGTCACAGAAGACGGCGTGAACCTCGCTGAGTCTGACATGATCTGCATGTATTTGGACGAGCGCCATTCCGGCCAAAAAATGATCCCGCCTAGCGGCGCCGCACGTTGGAACGCGCTGGCAGCAGAGGCCATTGCTGACGGGTTTATGGACGCGGCTGTTAATCGCCGAGGTGAGGATGACCGCCCTGCAGGCGCACGGAGCCAGGAGGCTGTCGATAAGCTGATGGCGCGCATGATGCGCTGCATGGATGTAATGGACGCGCAAGCTGCTGACGCTGGCGACGCCGTTAGCATCGGCACCATCGCCCTTGCGGCTGCCTGCGGCTACGCAGATTACCGCTACCCCGACCTTGGCTGGCGCGACAGTCGCCCAAACCTGGTAGCTCTCAATGATCGGATGCAACAGCGCCCATCCATGCAAGCCACACAGCCAGGCTGAATTGTCGCTCGAGGGCATCAATGCTGAAGCGCGCGCACTCATAAAAACGCTTGGGCTTCAGCCGCATCCAAAAGATGGGTGTTATCGAGAAACGTGGCGAACGCCATCAGATTTTGGCGCTCGTCCAGCCTCGACTCAACGGTGACATGGTGGGCGGCGCTACATTGCAGGCCGTTGTGCCGGCAGGGCCGCCGCAAGTCGCGCGGCCGCTTCGCGCTTGGGTATTGGTTGCTTGCATCGTGGCACCTCGATTCGATTTCGCCGGATTCGAGCTCGCACCACCAGATTAGGTTCCCAGCATGCCGTGGGACTTTCATAAATCTTTAATATATTTGAATGGGTTGGAAGGCTTCCTATACACACATCCTCGCAGATGATTGAATCAGCATTGTCAAATCCCCAGCCAGAAAGTTGTAACGGTATCGGAAACTATTTTCCCATCTTATTTCAATATGTTATGGAGATGATCCAGAAATGGGATGATTCTACAAGGACAAACAGGACTCGTTGAAAACATTAGGTTTGGGTATAGTTTTCCGCAATTTTATCCACAGGACCTGTTATCTTTGGCGCTGTTAACCTTTTGTCGAAAAATTCTCATAAAGTGACGCGCACAATTGCTTTGGCCTCAAATTGTAAATCGCCCCGAATACCCTTGCATTCTCGCCCAATGAGTCGTATCCCCGGAGCCATCACACACGCGGGCCACGCCCGAGGGCGGCGTTAAAGACCGCCTTCAATCCGGTGTCTGGCATCTGCTGGACGTCCGGCCCGCGGAGGTCTAACCGGAATCGGGAGTAACGATCCAATGGCTATGCCGACGTTCACTATGCGTCAGCTTCTTGAAGCTGGCGTTCACTTCGGGCACCACACCCGGCGTTGGGACCCCAAGATGAAGCCTTTCATTTTTGGCGTCCGCAACAACACCCACATCATTGATCTTCAACAATCCGTGCCCATGCTGCACCATGCGCTGCAGGCCATGCGTGATACCGCTGCAAGCGGCGGGCGCATTCTGTTTGTCGGCACCAAGCGCCAAGCACGCGATCTTGTAGCCCAGCATGCAGAACGGTGCGGCCAATACTACGTTAATGACCGTTGGCTCGGCGGCATGCTGACCAACTGGGCAACGATTTCCAAGTCCATAAAGCGCCTGAAAGACCTGACGGCTGAGCTTGATGACAGCAGCGCCGAAACATCACGCACCAAGCGCGAGCTGCTGGAGCGCACCCGTAGCCGCGACAAGCTGGAGCGGACGCTGGGCGGCATTAAAGACATGGCGGGCCTACCCAACATGATCTTCGTCGTCGACACGGTGAAAGAACATCTGGCGATCGCAGAAGCCAAGACTCTGGGCATTCCGGTTGTTGCCATCGTTGACAGCAACTCCAATCCGGAAGACATCACGTACCCGATCCCGGGCAATGATGACGCCATCCGCGCCGTGAACTTGTATTGCGAGCTGGTCGGCAACGCCGTGCTCGACGGCCTGCAGGCTGAAATGGTTGAAGCTGGCGTCGATATTGGTGCCGCAGAAGACATGCCTGCCGCAGAAGAAGTTGGCGCAGCACCAGACATCGATGCCCCCGCCCTCGAAGCTGAAATGACTGCAACACCAGAAGCGCCGGTTGAAGAAGCCGCTGCCGCCGAGGAAAAACCCGCCTCCTAACGGCGATCTAACACTAACTGGCGCACAACTGCGCCTTTGAAGGAGACCTACGATGGCGGCGATTACAGCAAGCCTCGTTAAAGAACTGCGCGAGAAAACTGGCGCAGGCATGATGGACTGCAAGAAAGCCCTGACCGAAACCGATGGCGACGTCGAAGCCGCCGTTGATTGGCTGCGCGCCAAAGGCCTGTCCGCTGTCGAAAAGAAGTCTGGCCGGATCGCAGCTGAAGGCTTGGTGGCTGTTTCTGTCGATGGCGCTGGGGGCGCTGTCGTCGAAATCAACTCCGAGACGGATTTCGTTGCGCGCAATGAAGACTTCCAGGCACTGGTGGCGGAAGCCGCTGACCTCGGCCTGAAAGCTGAAGGCAACCTCGATACGTTGAAAGCGGCGCAGACAGCTGGCGGCAAGTCGGTTGAAGAAGCTGTCAATAACGCCATTGCCACCATCGGCGAGAACATGAACCTCCGCCGGTACGCGATCTCCAATGTCTCCGACGGCGTGATCGCAAGCTATGTGCATGGTGCAGTGAAGCCCGGCATGGGGCGCATTGGCGTTCTGGTCGCACTCGAGTCTGAAGGCGATGCTGCGAAGCTTGCTGACATCGGCAAACAGGTTGCGATGCATGTCGCAGCCTCCGCACCAAAAGCGACGACGCGCGATGATGTCGATCCAGCAGATATCCAGCGCGAACGCGAAGTACTGACTGCCCAGGCGAAAGAATCTGGCCGCCCCGACAACATCATCGAAAAGATGGTTGAAGGCCGGTTGCGCAAATTCTACGAAGAATCTGTTCTGATGGAACAGGCATTTGTGATCGACCCCGATAAAACGGTCGGCGCAGCTGTCGAAGAAGTCGCCAAAGAAATCGGTTCGCCGATTATAGTCAAAGGCTTTGTCCGCATGGCCATTGGCGAAGGTGTGGAAAAAGAAGAAAGCGACTTCGCTGCAGAAGTCGCTGCCGCCGCAAAGGGCTGATCCAGCCCCGCGCGGGGTTTAATAGGAGCGATCTGAAATGGCCGTAAAGCCGCTCTATCGTCGGGTTCTTCTCAAAGTCTCCGGCGAAGCCCTCATGGGGGAGCAGCCTTACGGCATTGATCCCGCCGTCATTGACCGGATCGCTGCTGACGTTCTCACAGTGCGCGATCTCGGCGTCGAAGTCGCGCTCGTCGTTGGCGGCGGGAATATATTCCGTGGCGTCTCTGGCGCTGCGGATGGTATTGAGCGCGCAACTGCTGACTATATGGGCATGCTGGCGACGGTGATGAACGCCCTTGCCATGCAGGCCGCCCTTGAACGGCTCGAAGTCCCAACCCGCGTACTTTCTGCGATCCCCATGTCTGCCGTGTGCGAGCCTTATGTTCGGCGCAGGGCGGAGCGGCATCTGGAACGGGGCCGGGTAGTGATTTTCGCTGCTGGCACCGGCAATCCCTTCTTCACGACAGACACTGCGGCCGCGTTGCGCGCTTCAGAAATGAACTGCGAGGCCTTGATGAAGGGCACCCAGGTTGATGGCGTATATTCTGCTGATCCTAATAAGGACCCGAACGCAGAACGCTACAGCCGCTTGAATTATCTTGAAGTGCTGGCCCGCGACCTCAATGTTATGGACGCATCCGCAGTTTCGCTAGCCCGGGAAAACAAAATCCCGATCATCGTGTTCTCAATCCATAAGTCAGGCGGATTCGCTGATGTGGTTTCTGGCAAAGGCGCCTATACTATCGTGACGGATGCGCCTGCCTAAAACGCGCACTAGCAAAGATTGCACAATGGAAGCGGACTGAGCGCCATGGCTGAAGACATTGATCTGGATGATATCGAACGTCGCATGGTCGGCGCGCTTGAAGCACTCAAGCGGGAATTCCAGGGCCTCCGCACAGGTCGCGCCTCAACCGCGCTGTTGGAGCCTATCACCGTCGAAGCCTACGGGGCCCAGATGCCGATTAGCCAAGTTGGTACCATTGGGGCACCCGAGCCCCGCATGTTGACCGTGAATGTCTGGGACAAGGGTATGGCCAGCGCCGTGGACAAGGCAATCCGCGAATCTGATCTTGGCCTGAACCCAATGATGGATGGCCAGCTTATCCGCATCCCCATCCCGGAGCTTTCCGGCGAGCGGCGCCAGGAGTTGTCTAAGGTGGCCTCCAAATATGCCGAGGGTGCCAAGGTCGCCATCCGAAATGTGCGCAAAGATGGCATGGACGGCCTTAAAAAAGCCGAGAAAGACGGCGATATCTCCGAGGATGATCAAAAACTGTACGCAGGCGAAGTTCAGGAGCTGACAGATAAATATGTTAGCCAGGTTGACGAAGCCGCAAAGCAGAAAGAAGCGGAGATACTTCAAGTTTGAGCCAAGATAACGCCGCACCAGCCCTGCCCAAACACATCGCAATTACTATGGACGGCAATGGCCGTTGGGCGTCTGATCTGGGTTTGCCGCGAGCAGAAGGCCATAGGCGCGGCGCAGATGCGGCGCGAAGGGTTGTTGAAGCAGCGTCGCAGTTTGGCGTTAAACACCTTACCCTTTTCAGCTTTTCCTCGGAAAACTGGTCCCGCCCACAGGATGAAGTGCAGGACCTGATGGGTATTTTGCGCTGGCGGCTGCGGTCCGAAGTGGCGGATATGCAAAAACAGGGCGTGCGCCTGCGGGTCATTGGCGACCGGGAACGCTTACCAACAGACATCGCCAAATTGATCGATGATGCTGAGGCGATGACGGATGCCAACCGCAGCATCACTGTCACTATGGCGTTGAGTTACGGCGGGCGGAATGATCTGGTACAGGCCATAAAACGCATCGCCGCTGATGGCCTGACGCCAGACCAAATTGATGAAGCGGCGATTGAAGCACGGCTTTCTACAGCCGGTTTACCACCACCAGATTTGATGATCCGGACAGGCGGCGAAATGCGCATTTCGAACTTCCTGCTTTGGGAGTGCGCCTATGCCGAATTCTTGTTTTCAGATGTGATGTGGCCTGATTTCGGCGCAGATGACCTTTCCGCCGCTATCGAATCCTTCCAAGGCCGCGAGCGACGTTATGGCGGCCTCAGAGCAGGGTAACGCACACACCGGTCCATCAGACTCGCCGCCACAGGACCAACCGCCTGTGCCGACTGCCGCACTGCCGCGCCGCGAATTTCGTGACCTGACGAAGCGCACGCTCACTGCAGTTGTTCTATTGGGCATCGCGCTGGCTGCTGTATGGGCTGGCGGATTCATCTTCACAATTTTTGTATTCGCTGCATTCGCGCTGTTGCTATGGGAATGGGCGGATATGGCGCTGCCATTTCCAGACCGTACAGATAAGATCGTTGGAACGATTGGAATGACCGCGCTCCTCGCCGCAGCACTTTTGTTCATGCTGCCCTATATTCTGGGAATGGGCGCATTACAAAACGCACCGATTTGGGTCTTCGGACTTGGAGTCGCGACTGCATGGGCCGCCAGCTTCCGCCTGCGCTGGCCACGCACCCGAACGCCTGACACAGAGCCCGTGCATGCATCTATCGGCGACCTGCTGAATTATTATAAATGGGCGACCTGGTTCGCACCTGCCATCGTCGCTGTCCTGTGGCTACGCCATGGCCATGGCGCAGAACTGGTGATCTGGCTGTTCATCGTAATCTGGGCGACGGACATCGGTGCCTATGTCGTTGGCCGCATGGTTGGCGGGCCAAAGCTGGCACCCGCAATCAGCCCAAGCAAAACCTGCAGTGGCGCTGTTGGCGGATTGGCGCTTGCGGCAGGCGCAGGCGTGCTGGCGGGTATTGCACTGGGTGCCCCAAGCATCACCCAAACTGCCTGGATTGCCCTTTTGCTTGCGGTCATCGGCATGATTGGTGATTTGGCGCAGTCCGCCTTTAAGCGCGCTGCTGGGATCAAAGACAGTGGCTCGTTGCTGCCCGGCCATGGCGGCGTGTTTGATAGGCTTGATAGTCTTTTGGCGGCACTTCCGCTTTACGCAGTTCTCATTTGGGCAGGGAAGTCACCGTTATGAGCATTCGCCGCGTGTCCATCCTCGGCGCGACGGGATCTGTCGGCGCTGCAGCTGCCATTCTTGTCGCCAACGCTCCGGAGCGCTTTGAAGCCGTTGCCATTGCCGGTGGGCGCGATGCTGAAGCCCTCGCGCGCACGGCCAAGCTCGTTAATGCCAAGTTTGTCGCGATCGCTGATATCAATCAGTATGCCTCGTTAAAACAACTTCTTGCAGGTACTGGTGCCGAAATCGCCGCTGGTGATAACGCCGTTATCGAAGCAGCTAAATGCCCGGCGGACGTCATTGTTTGCGCGATCGTTGGCGCGGCTGGACTGGCGCCCACGCTTGCAGCCTGCGACCAGGGAACTGTGGTAGCGTTGGCTAACAAGGAATCACTTGTTTGCGCGGGCGAAGTTGCCTTGGCCCGCGCCAGAACCGCTGGTGCCACGCTGATGCCGGTTGATTCTGAACATTCAGCCATCTTCCAATGCTTCGAGGTTGAGCGCGCCCACGCCGTCGAGCGCATCACGCTAACCGCCTCCGGCGGGCCATTCCGCACATTGACCCTGGCCGAAATGGCTCATGTTCGCTTGGAAGATGCCCTTAAGCACCCAAACTGGGATATGGGTGCGAAGATCACCATTGATTCTGCCACCATGATGAACAAAGGCTTGGAGTTGATCGAAGCGGCCCGCCTGTTCCCGGTTCCAGAAGATCAGATTAATGTGCTGGTGCATCCGCAATCGATTATTCACAGCATGGTCTCCTACCGGGATGGCTCGGTGCTGGCCCAGTTGGGCGCGCCGGACATGCAGACGCCCATCGCTGTTGCGCTCGCCTGGCCGGACCGCATGGAAACGCCAACCGACCGGCTTGATCTAGCCGCCCTTGGCCAATTGACGTTTGAAGCACCCGACCCCGTCCGCTTCCCCGCCCTCCGCCTGGCGCGCGAGGCTCTTTGTGCCGGCGGTGACCGACCAGCCGTGCTGAACGCTGCAAACGAGGCTGCGGTTGCGGCTTTCCTGGCACGACGGATCGGGTATTTGGACATTGCAGGCATCGTCGAAGACACGCTAAACGACCTCGCAACCGCCCCGGCTAACACCTTGGAGCATGTGCAAGCTGCAGATTCTGCGGCTCGCACGGCAGCAAGTGCGGCAATTGAGCGGTTAGAGGCTGCATAATGCTGCAAAACCGCCTATACAATTATTATCCGTTTTTTGCCTTGGTCGTCAGATCAGGCGCGCACCCGGAGCGCATATGTCTGTAATTCTTGATTATGGCCCCTGGTTTCTGGGGCTTCTAACAATTCTGGTGTTCGTCCATGAGCTTGGCCACTATCTGGCGGCTAGGCTCGTTGGCGTTCACGCCAGTGCATTTTCTGTTGGGTTTGGCCCAGAATTATTCGGCTGGACCGACAAACGTGGCTGCCGTTGGCGGTTCGCGTTGATTCCGCTTGGCGGCTATGTGAAAATGCAGGGCGACGCAGACGTTGCAAGCGCCGGACATGAAGAAGCGGCGGAACAACCGGGCGGATTACTCTCAGCCTCGGTTGGCCGGCGGGCGCTCATATTCGCTGCTGGCCCTGCCGCGAATTTCATTCTGGCCGCCGTCGTCTCCGCGATTGTGTTTATGACTGCTGGCCAGCAGATCACACCCCCGATTGTAGGCGATGTTGCGCCGAATAGCCCGGCGGAGAGCGTAGGCTTACAACCCGGCGACCGAATTTTGAGCATCAACGGCAGTCGTATTCGCCAGTTCGAGCAAGTGGCAGACATCGAATTCACCGCTGCTGGCACGCCGATGGCGATAGAGGTGGGCCGCGGCAGTGAAACGCTAACACTTACCGCAACGCCAGATATCTCAAAGTTCGAAGACCGCTTTGGTAACTCCTATGAACGCGGGCGCCTTGGCCTCTATGCCGCCGTGCCCGCCAAAATTGGCCGGGTCCACCCAAATAGCGCCGCTCAATCTGCAGGCCTCCAGGCTGGCGACAAGATCATCAGCCTTAACGGCGCGCCGATGCCAACCTTCCGTGAGTTCGCACTTTTTGTGCGCGCCCGCCCGGCCCAGGTTATTAGTGCCGAGGTAGAACGCGATGGCCGGCGCATTGTGCTGAACCTGACCCCTGCTGCCACAACAGCGACAGTTGAAGGCACGGAACAAACAATTGGCCGCATTGGCGTTAATGCAGCAGCGCGGGAGCGGGTGCAGCTTAACCCGCTGACGGCATCGGGCGCCGGCGTCGTTTATGTTTGGGACATGTCCGGCCGCATTTTGGATTATATTTGGCAGATCGTAATTGGCTTGCGGCCCGTCAATGAAATCGGGGGCGTTCTCAGGATCGCTCAGATTGCAGGTGATACAGCTAGAATCAGCCTGTTGGCACTGATTACCTTCGGCGTATTGCTGTCGATTAACCTTGGCCTGATCAATCTATTTCCTGTGCCTATGCTGGATGGTGGTCACTTGGCGTTCTTAGCCGTCGAATGGGCACGAGGGCGACGTATGAGCGAGCGGGCAGAGGAAATGGGGTACCGGGTCGGGTTTGCCATGGTCATAGGGCTAATGCTATTTGCGACATGGAATGATTTGACGCATTTTCAGGTTTTCGACCGGCTGCAAACTTGGTTAGGCTGATTTGAAATGAGAACTCTTATGTTGGCTCCCGGGCACGCGATGAATTTGACCATAGCAACGCTATTAGCGCTGCTTGCCGCAGGCACTGTATTGCCTGAACGTGCGACCGCTAAACCGCTGGCACCGCGCGCGCTATTGGCAGAAGCCGCGCGACTGTCTTCAGAACCTGGTCAAGGCCTATCCCGGCGTCCGACTCTGGCACCCATTCGCCAGATCGCGCAAACACGCTTTGTCTCTCCGGCCCCGACCGCCTCGCCGTTAAACAGACCACCGGCGCGCGTCGTCCGCACCAGTGCGCAAGGCATTGTCAGTGATGTGAAGGTGATTGGCAGCCAGCGTGTCGATCCGGGTACAGTGCTCTCATACATGAAGATCAAGTCAGGTGACCGGTTTGATCGCCAGCGCCTGGATGACTCCCTGAAATCCCTATACGGAACCGGATACTTCCAGGATGTGAGACTGCGCCGCGAAGGCAATGTGCTGCTGGTTGAGGTGAAAGAGAATCCGGTCATCAACCGCATCGCCTTTGAAGGCAATAAGCGAATTGACAATGACATTCTGTCCGCCGAAGTGCAGCTAAAACCACGCCTCGTCTATACCCTAAGCCGTGCACAGGCTGATGCCCAACGGATTGTGGATGTATACCGGCGCAGTGGGCGCTTTTCGGCTACGGTTGAGTCAAAACTTATTGAGCTAGAGCAGAACCGTGTTGACCTCGTGTTCGAAATTCTTGAAGGCGCGCCGACGGAGATCGACAGGATTGTCTTTATTGGCAACAAGCATTTCTCTGACAGTCAGTTGCGATCTGTGATCAATACGTCAGAAACGCGCTGGTATAAATTCCTGTCATCAGACGACGTGTATGATCCCGACCGGCTAGCGTTTGACCAAGAGCTCCTCAGGAAATATTACTTGAGGAATGGTTATGTCGATTTCCAGGTCCTGTCTGCTGTCGCTGAGCTACAGCAAGATAAGTCCGGCTTTCTGATCACCTTCACAGTTGAAGAAGGCGCACGGTATTCAGTTGGCTCTGTGTCCATTGAAAGCGCACTTGAAGACTTACCAGCAAGCGCTCTGCAGCCACTGCTGACCATTGATGAAGGTGACTACTACGACATTGATGAAGTCGATGAGGTATCTAAGGAAATCTCGGACGAAGTTGGCCGCTATGGCTATACCTTTGTAGATGTGCGTCCAAAGGTAGACCGGCGCCGCGAAGAGAAACTGGTCGACATCGTATTCCAGGTTGGCGAAGGACCACGGGTTTACGTTGATCGGATCGATATTGTTGGAAACGTACGGACTGTAGACGCGGTAATTCGTCGCGAAATGCAGCTTGCCGAAGGCGACGCATTCAGCTCCGCTAAGGTGCGCGAATCTGAACGACGTATCCGCAATCTGGGTTTCTTCGAATCAGTAAAAATCAGCAATGCGCCTACAAATGCACCTGACCGCACCGGCATTACAGTTGAAGTTGTTGAGCAATCAACGGGCGAGCTTTCCATCGGGGCTGGAGTGTCATCAGATGCTGGTATTTTGGCCAATTTATCTATTCGGGAGCGCAATCTACTTGGCCGCGGCCAAGATCTATTACTCTCATTTGGGTTATCGATCGATGACCAGCAGGTCGACCTTTCCTTTACAGAACCGTATTTTCTGAATCGCCCGCTCGCGGCCGGGATTGACCTATTCGCCTCAGAGCAAGACAACGATGATGAGAGCAATTTCAGCCAAGAATCGATCGGTGCTGGCGTCCGAATGGGCTACCGACTCTCTCGCAATTGGCGGCAAACCTGGGGTTATCAAATTCGTCAGGATGATATTCAGGCAGACGCCGACGCTTCAAGGTTTATCCGGGCACAGAACGGGCTGTCGGTTACATCAAAGATGACGCACAGGCTTTCTTATGACGTGACAAACAACCGGTTCCAGCCGTCCGAGGGTATCCGCTTAACGATGGACAATGCAGTTGCCGGTTTGGGCGGTGATGTCAGCTATTTTTCTACCGAAGCCAAAGCGGCAACATATTATCCAGTTATGGAAGATGTCGTACTGGAATTCTCCGGCAAGGTTGGCGGTATCTTTGGCTTGGACGACGATGTTCGTCTGAATGATCGTTTCTTCCTCGGCGGCACCAGTTTCCGTGGCTTCGAACCGTCCGGCGTCGGAGCGCGTGATGCGGCGACAGGTGATGCACTGGGCGGTAACTACTTCTATCTAGGCACAACGGAATTGTCGTTTCCGCTTGGCCTGCCAGAGGAAGTTGGCTTGCTAGGACGGCTGTTTGCTGAAGGTGGCGCATTGTTTGATGTTGATGACAATGGTGCTGGCATCCAGAACAGCAAGAACCCGCGCCTGACAGTTGGCGCTGGTGTTACTTGGGCATCTCCCGTAGGCCCCCTTCGGATCGACTTTGGCTATGCGCTCATTGAAGAAGACTTCGATAAGACTGCGGTTATTTCCTTCACATTCGGCACACGGTTCTAAATTCGATGAGTGACGACAAAACCTTCGACATCCAGCGGATCATGGAATTGATCCCGCACCGTTATCCTCTACTTCTGGTTGACCGACTCGAGGAAATTGAGCTTGGCGAGAGCGCCGTCGGCGTGAAGAACGTCACGTTCAATGAGCCGCATTTCCAAGGACATTTCCCGGGTGCCCCCGTCATGCCAGGCGTGCTGATTGTGGAAGCCATGGCGCAGACTGCCGCTGCACTTGTGTTCGCCTCACTTGGGACGGATGCGGAAGGCAAGCTCGTCTATTTCATGACGATCGATAATGCCCGCTTCCGTCGCCAGGTTGGCCCCGGCGATCAATTGCGGATGCACGTGCAAAAAACGCGCTCCCGGGCTAATGTCTGGAAATTCGATGGCAAAGCCTATGTGGGTGACAAGCTTGCGGCAGAGGCCTCGTTCGGAGCAATGATAGCGAGTTAGCAGCCATGCCTGTGACGATACAAGAACCTGCCCGGGATATTCCTGTTGTCGCGGACGCAGAGGTCGTTGTGCTTGGCGGTGGACCGGCCGGGATCGCCGCTGCGACTGCAGCTTCGAAAACCGGCGCTTCAACGTTACTGCTGGAGCGATACGGCTTTCTTGGCGGCATGGGCACGGCAGCCATGGTGACTAATTTTTGCGGCCTGCATGCAGGATCAAACGGCGCTGTCAGCCAGGTCGTCCATGGGATCGCCGATGATATTCTAAGCCGCTTGCAAGCGATTGATGGCTTAGCCGAACCCCATGTCGTCCAGGGGCCGGATGGGCTGGTTACTGGTGCTCAAGCCTATGATACGGCGGCGTTTAAGGAAGTTGCGGATGCCGTAGTAATGGATGCGGGCGCTCAAATCCGGTTTCACACATTTGCTTGCGGCGCGATCACCGAAGCAGGCCGCATCCAAGCGTTACTGATTGAAACGAAGTCCGGACGTGGGGCCATTCGCGGCAAGACATTCATTGATTGCTCTGGTGATGCCGACCTGGCCCAGTGGGCTGGCGCCCCAACGGCCACCGGCAACGACAAAGGCTTCATCGCATACCCAACCCTGATGTTCCGCATCGCCGGCGTGGATGACGTCCGCGCAATGAACGAGGCCCGTCCAAACCTCCGCGCACTGATCGCTGAAGCCAATGACAGCGGACGATTCACCTTGCCTCGCAAGGCTGGGATCATGCGCACACAAGCTCATGCTGGCGAATGGCGCGCGAACTTGACGCAAATCAGCCGGGATGGTCAGCCGCTCAACGGCGCCGACGCCGATGATTTATCCTTTGCCGAGCAAGAGGGCCGTAAGCAGGTCCGGGAGTATTTCCGCTTCCTGAAGGAAATGGCGCCGGGCTTTGAGGACGCCTACCTTTTGGAAACCGCGCCGCAGATTGGCATCCGCGAAACCCGACGCATTTTGGGGAATGTCCAGCTCTCAGGTGATGACGTCCTGACCTGCCGTGATTTCGATGATGCAATTGGCGTCAATGGCTGGCCGCTGGAGACCCATGAATTCGGCGACGTCTCCTGGCGCTTCATTCCAGGGCGTGGCTATTGCCAGATCCCGTTTGCTACAACGATCCCAAATAGCGTCAATAATCTGTTGGTGGCAGGGCGCTGCGCCTCTACCACGCCGGGAGGGCAAGCCTCGCTCCGGGTAAGTGGACCGTGCTTTGTAATGGGCCAGGCTGCGGGAACTGCCGCGGCACTCGGCCTAAAATCTGGTGCCGACGCGAAAGACGTGCCGATCCGCGACCTGCAACGTCAACTTGTTAGTGATGGCGTATATCTAGGTCATGTTCCAGGCTTATAAGCGCTTCAGCCACCCCAGATTTCGCCGAGCACCCGCTTAAAATTCCCGCCGAGATATGCGCGCACATCACCGTCAGACCATCCGCGTTCCAGCAGTGCATCCGTAATGCGTGGCATTTCGGCATGGCTGCCAAATCCGTCAATATAACGGGCCGGGATATCACGCCCAAAGATGGCCATGTAATTCTCGATGACATCCCAGCGCCTTGGCGTCTCACGATCATAAGCCATGCGGGCGTTATCGGCACCAGCCGCCAGGTCCGTCCCGAACCCAACATGCTGGACGCCGACGAGCTCGACCAGATAGTCCAAGTGGCGGATAAAGTCATCGAGCGCCGGCTTGCGGGCAGGGTCGCCTGCCCAGCACATCGGGCCATAGGTACTGGCACCGATCATGCCACCTTTTGCCGCGACGGCCTTGATTAATGCATCCGATTTATTGCGCGCGAGCGGCGTGACGGCATGGGCATTGGCGTGGGTCAGAAGACAAGGCAGCGTGGACCGCTCGACCGCCATCATGCCAGTACGCTGACCCACATGGGAGAGATCTATCGCAATCCGGTGGCGGTTCAGCGCGTCTACGGCCTCATGGCCAATGGCGGAAAGGCCTCCATCTTCCGGCTCCATGCAGCCATCGCCCAGCATGTTCCGGTAATTATAAGTGAGCTGCATGATGCGGAGGCCCGCGCGCTTAAAAAACGCGAGACGGTCTACATCCTCATCCAGCGCCCTGCCATTCTGCCAGCCCATCACGATGCCAACCTTACCGGCGGCCAGTGCCACGTCGAAATCCGTAGCACGCTCAATGATCATCCACGGTGAGTCTGGCGCAGATACGCGCGCGTGCCACCCGGCCATCTGCTTGCAGGCTGTCGTGAAGTCAGCCTCAAAGTGTGCGACGGTCAGATTGATCGCGTTAATGCCGCCAGCCTTCAGCGCTGCGGTATCACCATCCGAATGATAGACCAACCCGTCCATAACGAATGCAGCGTGATGCAAGCTTTCTTCCGGCGAAGTCATCGTTTCAGGCTCCTCAGCTAGCCGGTTGGCCATTGGTACACACCACGTCCATTGGGTTGGCCGTCTGCAATGGTACCATGATAGCTTTCACCCGTGGGCAACGTCAGGACGCCTCGACCGGTGCGGCGGCCATTCTGGAAATCGCCTTCGTAGCGCTCGCCGTCGGCTGATGTGAATACGCCGGAGCCAACAATCACGCCATCATCGAAGCGGCCTTCATAGCGTGAGCCTGATGGCCATTGATATACGCCCTGGCCCGTGCGCTTACCGTCAATGAAGTCACCGGTGTAGATGGCACCATCAGGCCATGTGAGGCGGCCTTGGCAATTAATCGAATCCCGTTCAAACGCGCCGTCGTACACAAGCCAGTCCGTCAACGCCATTTGGCCCTGGCCATCACGCAATCCTTCACGGAACTGGCCAGTATAGCGAGAGCCATCGGCATAGGACATTTCGCCTTGGCCCTTGGGTTGGCCGTTCTGCACACCGCCAACACAGCGCGCGCCATCCTGGAAGGAGATCTCATTTCCACCAGAAGCTGGACCAGCAGGAGG